>Ga0307471_100000142_pt1 | contig 34849 bp, 36 predicted proteins | sample atmos_gasesAM3C__2_FD_204566 | JGI IMG/M metagenome (GOLD analysis project Ga0307471, IMG submission 204566) | Hardwood forest soil microbial communities from Morgan-Monroe State Forest, Indiana, United States - atmos_gasesAM3C_515 | ecosystem: Environmental > Terrestrial > Soil > Temperate... | reverse complement strand
TTATACATGATTGGAATGACGAAATCCTAATGACGAAGCTCGAAAAAATGACAAAGCCAAAAGTCCGAAATCACAAAGGGAAATTCGCTTCGTCATTTTGTGCTTCGGTCTTCTTTCGTCATTCGTCATTCGTGCTTCGTCATTTTATTCACTTTGGAGTTGGTAACCCAATAAAACTGTAGAGCGCGTTGAGAACCGAAGCCGGTAAAAATGTGTCCAGCAGCAGCTTCACGTTCAGCACGATGATAATGCCGGCAGTTGTCCAGCCGAGAATTTTTATCCAAACACGGTTCGCGAACTCTTCCATTTTCGCTTTCTCGCTCGTAAATCGCATCAGCGGCCAAACAGCGAAACCGAGTTGCATGCTTAAACAGACCTGACTGGCAATAAGCAGTTCCGTCGTTTTGCCTTCGCCGAAAACGCCGATCACGATCACTGCTGGCACAATGGCAATCAGTCGCGTGATCAGCCGTCGCAGCCATGGCTTAATGCGGAAGTTGAGAAATCCCTCCATCACGATCTGACCGGCGAGCGTGCCGGTGAGCGTGGAGTTTTGCCCGGACGCGAGCAGCGCCACCGCAAAAAGGATGCTCGCCACACCGACGCCGAGCAGCGGACTAAGCAATCTGTATGCGTCCTGAATTTCGGCCACCTCCTGGTGTCCAGACCAGTGAAAGGTGGCGGCCGACAAAATCAAAATCGCCGCATTAATGAATAGCGCCAGCATGAGCGCAGCACTTGAATCGATTGTGGCGAACTTGATCGCTTCCCGTCTGCCCTGTGGCGTTTGCTCGAACTTGCGTGTCTGCACAATAGACGAGTGCAAATAGAGATTGTGCGGCATCACTGTGGCGCCCAAAATCCCGATGCTGACGTAGAGCATTTCCTGGTTTGAGACGATGTGAGGACCCGGGATAAATCCAAGAAGAACGCCGGTAATGCCCGGTTTAGAAAAGATCAACTCAGCGCTGAAGCAACCGCCGATAATAACGATCAGGGTGATGACAATCGCTTCAATGTAACGAAAACCTTTCGTTTGAAGATACAACACCAGTAGCACATCGGATGCTGTGATCAGGCAGCCCCACACCAACGGAATGCCGAAAAGAAGCTGCAACCCGATCGCTGAGCCAACGACCTCGGCCAGATCGCATGCGGCAATTGCGATCTCGCAAAGAATCCATAAAAACCAGACGGTCGGTGTTGCGTAATGATCGCGGCAGGCCTGCGCCAGGTCGCGTCCCGTGGCGACGCCAAGCTTGATGCATAAATACTGAAGCAGGATCGCCATCAGATTGGAGATCATGATGACGGCCAGAAGCGCGTAACCAAATCGAGCGCCGCCGGCCAGGTCGGTGGCCCAATTGCCGGGGTCCATGTAGCCCACTGCGACCAGAAATCCCGGACCAGTGAACGCCGCCAGTTTCCTCCAGAATGAAGGGGTCCCCGGAACTACAATGCTTCGGTGGACTTCTGGGAGCGAGACCTGGCCGGCACTTCGGCGCCACGCCGCGGCCGTCTGCTCCCTCGCAATATTGTCCGATCTATTCACGAGCGCACCTGTTCTATAGAATTAGGTTAACCAAACTTATTTTTATCGCATTATAAGTTTATTCGTCTACAATTATTTATTTGTTTGACTAGTTCATTCTGATTTCTACTTTCGGAGCATGCGCCGCAAGAACACGTCCTACTCCGCGCTCGGCAGTTCCACCGCGGTCGAGGATTACCTGGAACGCATCCTCGAACTGATTAACTCCAAAGGGTACGCCCGCGTGGTCGATATCGCGGCCGCCTTAAAAATTTCACAGGCAAGCGTGACCAACATGGTTCAGAGACTGGACGCCGAGGGTCTGCTGAAATACGAAAAGTATCGCGGACTTATTTTGACGGCGACCGGTAAGAGCCTGGCACATAAAATCGCCCAGCGGCACAAACTTTTGACTGATTTTCTGGGACTGCTTGGCCTCGACGACCGCGTCATTTATCACGATGTAGAGGGGATGGAGCACCACATTAGTGCTCCTACTCTACGCGCAATTGAAGCGCTCACCGCTCAACTGCGGCGCCGACCGGCGTTACTGGCGGAATTGCAAGATGCGATTGCATAGGAGACCCAAGAAAAAGAAAAAGATCTCATCGCGTCGTGCCGCGATTCCCGTTCGGGCGCTTGATTTCGTGATGTATAACACGAAAAATATTCGCCGAGCCCGTGCCTTTTATCAGAAGCTTTTTGGCCTCAAGCGCGGAGAGGAATGGAATGATTTCTGGAGTGAGTTCGCCACCGAACCGTTGACATTCAGTCTCAACGGCACGGGACATAAACGCCATCCCGACTGGGACTGGAGTGGGCCAGCGTGTGTCGCGCTAGCGGTGGATGACGTTCGCGCTGCGATTGATATTTGCCGCAGACACCGCGTCAAAATCCTCATCGAGCCAGTCGAGACACGCGTATGCTGGATGGCGTGGATTGCGGATCCGGATGGCAACCGGATTTGCCTGCATTCGCGCAAAGACGGGACAGCGGGATAGGACTATGCCCTGCCAGATACATGGACTGTCGACGCCGTGTTGGGGCTCAACTTTTCAAAATGAAGTTGATTTACACGGCGACCGTCGCTTTGAGAAACTGTGACGATATAGTCGCCGATCTTGACCTGTTCACCCTGTTTGGGCAGGTGACCGAGCAGGTGCGTCACGTAACCGCCTATGGTACTCACGTCCGCGCTCTCCAAATCTAGTTTCGCGAGCTCGTTCAACTCGTAAAGGCCCAGCGCGCCGTCCACAGTGAATTCGTTAGCATTGATCTTACGAAACTCTTCCTTTTCGGAATCGAATTCGTCCTGGATATCACCCACCAATTCCTCGAGCACGTTCTCCAGGGTGACCATGCCGACCGTTCCGCCAAACTCATCCACAACCAAGGCCAGGTGTGCATGCTTGCTTAGGAATAACTTGAGCAATTTCTCCAGTGGCATCATCTCCGGCAGGGGAATCAAATCCCGTTTGATCTTCAGGAGATCCGGGTGCTCCGCGCGCATCAGCGGGAGCAGTTCCTTGATATGGATCAAGCCGATAGTGTTATCGAGGTTCCCGCGACACAGCGGGAATCGGGTGTGCCGGGATTCGATTGCCTTTTTTACATTCGCATCGAAGCCGTCTTCGAGATTGAAGTAAACAATTTCTCCGCGTGGCGTCATGATATCGCGCACCACGCGGTCACGCAGATCGAGCACATTAAAGACGAGCTCGCGACCAAGAGGTGTGACCTCGGCGGATTTTTCGCTTTCACTAACAATCAAACGCAATTCTTCCTCGCTATGGGCCAGTTCTCCTGCGGCGATAGGTTCCACGCGAACAAGGCGCCGAAGAACCCAGTTGCTCGCGGCGTTCAGGAACCAGATGGCTGGTTTAAAGATCGCGTAAAACAATCGTAGCGGCGCGCTGACAAATAGCGCGGCCGACGTGGCTTTGCGGATGGCGAGAATTTTGGGAGCTTGTTCCCCAAGCACGATGTGCAAAAACGTGATGGCCGAAAATGCCAGCATAAACGAGATCGATTTGACCACTGCGGTCGATTCGATTCCCGCAATAGCGAAAAAAGGTTGAAGCATTCGCGCGAGAAAAGGTTCCCCCAGCCAGCCAAGCCCCAGACTGGCTGCAGTAATCCCAACCTGGCACGCGGAAAGATAGGCGTTCAGATTGTCCCTAATCTGTTTTACGAGGACCGCTTGCCTAACGCCTTCGTCAGCCAGCGTCTTGAGCTGGCTGTCGCGGATTTTGACCAGGGCGAATTCGGCGACGACAAAGAACCCGTTCAGGATTACCAGCGCGCCAACCGTCACCAATTTGGCGATTAGGATTACAGGCGGGTCCCAATGCCGCGCAACTACATCAGCAATCGGTACCACGAGGAATAGTGAGGGGACGTTCATTCAGCAGATTCGCACACCAACCAGCTTGTGACCGGCCGGTTCACGCGCCGCACAGCAACGCGCCTGCGCTAGAAAATTTACCAGCTCGACTTGGTTACGCCAGGAATCAAGCCTTGAGAGGCCAGCTCACGGAAAGTCAGACGAGACAACTTGAACCGGCGAATAAAAGCGCGCCGGCGTCCGGTAACCTCGCACCTGTTCACTACACGCGTAGGACTGGCGTCACGCGGCAATTGAGAAAGGCCGGTATAGTCCTTTTTCGCCTTCAACTGAGCGCGTAACGCGGCGTACTTCTTCACCGTCGCGCGTTTGCGCTCATTGCGATTGATCCAGGAAGTCTTGGCCATAAAAGAGTGCAGACTATAATGCCACACCCATAATTTGCAACCGGACCCAGTTCTGGTCGCTTACCCCACGGCGCTTGTTCGTCGGCGTTGCTTGACCAGTGCGCTGGTCGACCGGCGGCCACTCGATGAACCGGATGAGCGCTTTTGCTTGAGTGATTGCGTCCGGTTCAAGCTGTCCTGCAAAACCTTAACAAGATCGACAACATTGGTTGGAGCTGGAGGAGCAGGCGCTTTCGCCGCAATCTCTCTGTTTTGCGCTTTCTGCTCGATGATCTCCATTAATGCCGTCCAGTATTCGTCCCGATACTTTTCTGGTTCCCAGGAAACGGCCATGCTCTCGATTAGGGCCTGCGCCATTTTCAATTCCTTATCGCTAACTGCGGTAGCCGAACCATTCTTCAAAACCTCGGTGCTCAATATTTCGCTGGCAAAGTGCATTAGCTCCAAAATCAGAAACAGCCCATCCGGTTTCACAGCGGCCAGATGCTCACGGTTGCTGATCACGACCTTGGCAATGCCGATCTTGCCAGTCCCGCTGAGCGCCTTATGCAAAACCGCGTAAGCCTTCTCCCCACCCTTTTGCGGCTCGAGAAAATATGGTTTGTAGAAAAACTTCGGATCGACCTGCTCCAAATCCACAAAGTCGGTAATGTCGATCGAATGTGTGGACTCGATCCGCACCTTCTCGAAGTCCTCGTCCTTCATTACGACGTAACGGCCCCGCTCGAACTCGAAGCCTTTCACGATTTGGTCGGCTGGAACTTCCTTTGAGTCCGCTTCCGCCACTTTTTTGTATCTGATTGGGCTAAGATCGCTGGAACGAAGCTGCCGAAAACTAATCTTCTCTTCACGCGTGGCTGGATAAACCGCCACCGGAATATAAACCAGCCCGAAGCTGATACTGCCTTTCCAAGTAGGACGCATCGGTAGGAAACCCTTTTTCCACAGTAGCTTGAGCGTGTCAACTTTCCAGACTCCTATGCCAGCCTAACGGAATTTGCCTTGAAAGTTCGGGAAACGGCTTGATGTTGAAGCCTAGCGCATGAGTCTTATCGCCAGCTTTATGAATTTGGCAGGGCCGGACCTGATCGTCATCCTGCTGATTATTCTGGTCTTGTTTGGAGCCAAGAAATTACCGGAACTTGCCCGCGGAATGGGCCAGGCGGTGAAGGAGTTTCAAAAAGCAAAGGACGACTTCAACGATGAACTGCACAAAGCCGGAAAGTCCGAGACCGAAACCGCCAAGTCTGACGTGAAACCGGCGCAATCGACTGTGCCCCGCGCCGACAACCAGCCTGCAAGCAGCGACGGGAAAGCCGATCAAGCGTAAGGAAGCGTTCCCTGCCGAGCGACGCGGGGGCTCACATTCCAGCCAGCGCGAATCACTCGCTTGCGCTTTGATGTCCGCCGCTTTTTCAGACGAATCATTCGCAATCGAAATTCTGCACGTTTGACCAAACGCGCGATTTACGGCAAGATCGCGCCTCGTTTATGGGCGAACCTGATCTACGCACTCGCATCAAAGAGATGCTTGTAAAAAACTTAATGCTGCAAGTTACCCCGGAACAGATTGCGGACGATCTTCCGCTTTTTGGTGCACACGGTCTCGGTTTGGATTCCATCGACGCGCTCGAGCTGGTGGTGAGCATGGAAAAAACATTTGGGGTCGGTGTGCCAAGCTCGGAGGTAGCTGGCAAAGCGCTTCAAACCGTAAATACAATCCACGATTACATTCTCGAAAAGCGCAGCGCGGCTGCTTAAATTGCGGTAACGGCAGTCATTGCCGATTCCACGTGAACATTCTCCATGTAGAGAGCAGCCGCAGCTGGGGCGGCCAGGAATACCGCACCTGTCTTGAGATCAATTGGCTGAATGCTCATGGGCATGAGGCATGGCTCATCTGCAATCCAGATAGTCAGGTGCACTCCAAAGCTTCTGAACTCGGCACACGACTGGTAACGATCCCGCTCGGCAGCCGAGTTGATCTGCTTTGCTCGTGGCGGCTGTGGAGATTTTGCCGGCGAAACCGCATCGATTTACTCAAAACCTACAGCTCGAAAGATCACTGGCTTTGTCTGCCGCTCTATTTCTGCGGGATTCCACTAAGCCGCGCGCGCTGCATCACCGACCCAATCGGAAGTAAGGGACGCGCATTTGTCTTCAAGCATGGCTGTTCGAACATTGTGGCTGATGCCTCGGTGATTAAACATGAACTCGTTCAGGAACACGGCGTTGATCCTGCGAAAATTGAAGTCATCGGTTCGGCAGTCGATTTGGAAAAATTCAAGCCGCCGCGTGATCGGATGAAATTCCGTCGTGAGATCGGTGTCGGCGTAGACGTTCCGCTCATTGGAAACGTCGGAATGATCCGGCCGGATAAAGGCCAGCTCATTCTCGTCGAAGCTGCTCCTCTGGTTTTAGCAGAGCGACCGGATGCGCGATTCGTCGTCGTGGGACAGGGCACCGGTATCCTAAAGCGCGGGATCAACGTAAGGAACGCCATCGATCGCGGCGGCCTGGCCGATCAAGTCATCATGGCAGGGTATCGCTGGGACACACCCGATGTTTATGCGGCGTGCGACATGATAGTGATCGCTTCTCTGCGCACCGAAGCTTCGCCAATCGTGTTGCGCGAAGCCTTTGCCAGTGGTCGTCCCGTCATCGCGACAAAGGTGGGCGATATTCCGGAAATTATTGGGCATCGGCAAAACGGTCTGCTCATCGAGCCAGGCAATAGCAAGGCGCTCGCTGCTGCGATACTGGAATTCATTTCTGATCCACAATTGGCTGAGCACTGCGCAGCGAATGGCCTGCGCTATGCAGCCGAACATTTTTCGTTCGATGAAATGATGAAAGCGAAGCTCCGCGCCGACATTGCACTGTTAGGAAACAGCACGCATCGTGGAGCGTCTGTCAGCCCGATGTCGTCGCAAGAAGTTGATTCTCGATCGGAAGCCCTCACGCAGTTGAAGAAGAATTGATCGCATCGATCAACTGACGGAAGCGTCCGAACCTGGTGCGGAAAGGCGTAAAGATCAGCCGGGGCAAATCCCAAATTTCAGGCTCATTTTTTTCCTGAGGCAGCGCAGTGCCCTGGATGATTTCGCCTTTGCGCACGATGTCGGCGAATTGCTTGTTAAGGTTGACAACCGCGGCCTTCGACAAGCGATCATTCATCCTGATCACAAATCGTTCCCGTACCCATCGTGCTGAATGGTAGATTTTGTAAAAATTTAAAATTTCTGCAACTGCGTCAGGGAGGTTGTGCGTGATTTTGAAAAAGGAAAAATCTTCCTCCGAAATCAAGCCTGACTTAAGGAGACGGTCTGTAATAAACTTCATCCAGACCTCCCAATAATTTCCACGTGGCCGATCCAACATCACAACCGGGATGATACGGGCTTTGCCTGTTTGCATCAGTGTGAGCACCTCGAATGTTTCGTCGAGGGTGCCAAAACCACCGGGAAACAACGCGAACGCGTGCGCCTCTTTCACGAAGTTCAATTTCCGCGTGAAAAAATAATTGAGCGTAATCAGCTTGGGATCGCCTTCGATGATTTCGTTGGCTCTCTGTTCGGATGGAAGCCGAATGTTAAGCCCGAAGCTATGCTCGCGGCCTGCGCCCCGCTGTGCTGCTCCCATGATTCCGTCACCGCCACCGGTGACCACCATGAAATTGTGCGCCACCATTTCCCGAGCGAAATCCTCGGCCACCTCGTACTCGGGCGAATTGTTTGGAGTGCGCGCCGATCCAAAAATGGCCACTTTTCGCAAATGCTGAAATGGCGCGAAGACCTTCGCCGCGCCACGCATTTCTTTTATAGAACGATTGATCAACTTGAGATCCGCCACGCTCATGCGATCGCGGGCAATCTTTAGCGCAGTAACGATCATTTCCTCGATCAACTCGGGAGATTGGTTTGTGTCCCAATCGCGAACCAATTGCCGTACGCGCGCATCGAACGGCGGATCAATGCTCCATTGTCGCCGTGTTGGCTGATCGTGAATCGCCCCCCCTGTGAAATCTTCCTCCATGATTAAAATGTACTCGCAGTCGTGTCAGCTGCACGATTTGAGAATGCAGGCGGCACGCCTGCCACTACAGAGAAACCAAGTCCGCTAAAATCTCCCGCATGTGGCGGATGGGCAGCGAATAATGCCCCGCGTTATCAATGAACCGCGCGTTGCAGTCAGGCAATTGTCCGGCGAGTTCTTCCGCCAGATGAACTGAGAAAGCCCGGTCTTGCTTTCCATGCCAAAGACGGACCGGAACGTGTATGTCCTCAAGCGAAAATCCCCATGGTTGCGCGTAGATCTGCGCGTCGGCCATGACCCCTTCAGCTGACCCACGCCAGGCACGACGCTGGCTTTCAAAGATAGCTTCGAACGCTGCCGCATCACGCAGGCTTTCTGCGTCACACGGTCGCAACATCAGCATTTTCAAAAGTAACGGCCGAAGGCGGACAGGCGGGCGCAAAGCGAGAATGGGGCGAGCCATACGAAACAACCTTCGCAAGAGTTGAGGTCGCGCTCGATGGAGCGCCAGCATCCAACGGTAAAGTGGCAGCAATCCTCTTGCATCTTCAAGCTCAGCCATGGGAATCGCGCCGGCTACAATTGCAATTGCCCGCACCCGTCCCGGCATTGTTGCTGCCATTGCGTACGCGTAGGGTGCGCCGCCAGAAATAGCGAGCGCTCGAAATTCGCCAATACCGGCGTGATCGAGAACTCGTTCGATAACGCACGGCCAATCGGCCAATTTTCGATTGGGCTGCAAACTCGATCTGCTAATGCCCGGTCGGTCGGGTGAAATAATGCGAATACCGAGGTCGCGCGCTGGTTCGTCCGTAAGTCGCGCCATGGTGCGTGAGCTCGGCCAACCGTGGCAAAATATCACCGGCACTCCATTTGGATCACCGTATTCTTCTAAAGCAACGACAGCGTCACCCTCGAGTTGAACGAAATTCTCCTTACTCATGCTAAAATAGTAACAGCCTTTTTTTGGCGCTTGTATTGCAAGCATCTAATCTGTAAGGCAAAGTGTAGTGCGAACAAGGCGGCCCCGTGGCCTTCGCATGATTGGTTATGAATGAGCACTCCCAACCTCCCGCGGGAAAGATCTCGGTGCACGGCAACGGGCTGGGCGCACCTTCGCCGGAAGAGGTTGAAAGACGCGCCAGGGAAATTGCGATGATCGATGAGCGCAACCCTGATGAATTTACCGAAGCAGACTGGAAACAGGCCCGCCACGAATTGATGGGGGCGGAAAATAACACTCCTCCCGAGGAAACTCCGGACAATGCCGATCTTACTGAAGAATGGAATGTCGTTGCGAGTTCCAAAGGCCACCGCGCGCCGCGTCCCGGCACCGAGGAAGAGGAAACGGTCGGCGAGCATTGCGTGATCGACGGTCTCGAAGAAGCGACTCATGACCAGATGCTCGAAGCGCGCAGGGAAGAACTCGAACAAGAGGGAGATATTCTTTGAGCTCAGCTTCCGCGGAAACCGCCACCGATACGGTCGCGGTCAAACCAGCCGATTTTCATCCGGGCTTGGGACGTGTTGAGCGCCTTCTTACTCGTTTTCATCAAATCAGAGACTTCACAGCCAGTCTCTGTGCGGGTCTAGAACCAGAAGACTGCGTTGTGCAATCGATGGCGGACGTGAGCCCCACGAAGTGGCATCTTGCCCATACCACATGGTTTTTCGAAACGTTTATCCTTAAAAAGTTCAGCCCGGGTTATCGCCCTGAAATTCCGCAGTACGCTTATCTCTTTAATTCGTACTACAACGCCGCAGGCGATATGCACCGGCGCGATCTACGCGGATTAATTTCGCGTCCGACGGTAAGGGAGGCCCAGCGTTATCGCGCATCGGTCGATTCGCATGTCGACAATCTGCTATCCAGCGCGGACGAAAAGTTGCTCGACGAAATCGAACCGATCCTCATTCTCGGATTTCATCATGAACAACAGCATCAGGAATTGCTGGTCACCGATATCAAGCACGTGTTTGCGCAGAATCCGCTTTATCCTGTTTTTCGAGAAGATAGGGCGCGAGTCGCCGCGGCGACTGCGCCGAAAACCGGAAGGTGGAGCTCTGCGACGCCAGGCTCACAGAGTTCGCGCCCCCAGTTCATCGACTTCGAAGAGACGGTTGTCGCAATTGGCCATGACAGCCCCGGATTCGCTTATGACAACGAAGGGCCCCGACACCGAGCGTTGGTTCCCGCGTTTTCGCTTGCTACGCGACCGGTCACAAACGGCGAGTATATGGCATTCATCGAGGACAATGGTTATGCGCGTCCGGAACTCTGGTTATCGCTCGGATGGATGACTGTGAACGAGCAACGCTGGCAGACACCGCTTTACTGGAGGAAATTCGAAACCTGGTGGAACTTTACTCTCTCAGGATTTCGTGAGGTCGATGAATCCGAGCCAGTGACCCACGTGAGTTATTTCGAAGCTGACGCGTATGCGAACTGGGCAGGCGCGCGACTGCCGACAGAGTTTGAATGGGAGCACGCTGCATCGGATTGCTCGATTGAAGGAAATTTTGTCGAGAACGAAAATTTTCATCCGCGCGAACTGTCCACCTCAGGAGACGATGGACGCCTGCATCGAATGTTTGGCGATGTTTGGGAATGGACGCGCAGCGCCTACTCGCCCTACCCCGGCTATCGCGCCGCGCCGGGCGCACTTGGCGAATACAATGGCAAGTTCATGTGCAATCAATACGTTTTGCGTGGCGGTTCCTGTGCTACCTCGCGTAGTCACATTCGCCGAACTTATCGTAATTTCTTCCAACCAGAAAAACGCTGGCAGTTTACAGGGATCAGACTCGCGCGCGATCCACAATGAATCTGTAGGGCGCGACCGGCAGGCGCGCGCCGAACGATATTGCCATAATGAGCGCAGACCCACTAACCGCCACACAACCCCCTTCTGCGGTTCCCCCGGCAACTTCTGATTTTCTGTCGGACGTTATCGCCGGCCTTTCCTCCGATCCGCGCACCCTGCCATGCAAGTATTTCTACGATGAGCGCGGTGCTGCGTTGTTCCAAAAGATTTGCGAACTACCGGAGTATTACGTCACTCGAACCGAGATCGATATTCTGGATCGAAACCGCGCCGAAATCGCGTCGCAGATTGGACCAAATATTGAGCTGATCGGACTCGGCACTGGAGCGGGCACCAAGACACGCATTCTCGTTGAAGCGCTCGAGCAGCCCGCTGTTTATCTGCCGGTTGATATCTCTGAGAAGCAATTGCGCAAATCGGCCGCGTTTTTCCGGAAGATTTTTCCCAGGCTGGAAGTCCTGCCTGTATGCGCCGATTACTTGCAACCTGTCGTGTTGCCTTCACCGCGCCATAAGCCCGCGCGTAACGTCGTTTATTTTCCCGGCTCGACTATCGGCAATTTCGAGCCAAATGAAGCGCTAGAGTTTTTGCGGCGCATTGCCAATGTTGCTGGTCTAGGAGGCGGGCTCCTGATCGGCGTCGACTTGCAGAAGGATCAAAGTGTGATCGAAGCCGCATACAACGACAGCGCCGGCGTCACGGCGGAATTCAATTTGAATTTGCTGGCGCACATCAATCGCGACGTCGGCGCAGACTTCGATATAAGCCAGTGGCGACACCGCGCAATTTACAACTCAGAAGTCGGTCGCATCGAGATGTATTTGATCAGTACGACCGACCAGACAGTTCACATAGGCGATCGAGAGTTTCACTTCCGAGCCGGTGAAAAAATCCTGACTGAGGATTCCTACAAGCACACACCAGAGGGTTTCATCGCGTTGGCTCGCCAGGCCGGGTTTGATTTCGTCAAACTCTGGACTGACGACGCCCGGTTGTTCGGCGTATTCTACTTTAGCCGGGGTCGATGACCCCGGCCAGCGGTCGACGCCCGCGGCTACAAAACTGTAGTGGAAGCCGTCTCGGCTGCAGAACCTAACCATCCATGCTTGCAGGTGACAGGCCTGCCTCTACAGAATATCGCGAATCGCCAATGAGTGCGCTCGTGAAACTCGTCGATGTGAGCAAACGCTTCGCGGATGCAACCGCGTTGCATTCGACAAATCTGTCCGTCGAACGCGGCAAGACCACCGTTCTCATTGGGCCAAGCGGTTGCGGCAAATCGACGTTGCTCCGATTGATTATTCGTTTGATTGAGCCCGACTCTGGCTCAATCGAGTTCAATGGTGAACCGATCACATCCGATACGATCGGCAAGCTTCGCCGGCGAATTGGGTACGTGATCCAGGAAGGCGGTTTATTCCCGCATCTGCCTGCACGCGCCAATGTCCTGCTGATGGCACGCCACATTGGGAAATCCGAGGATGAAATGCAGAACAGGCTCGTCGAATTGTGCGAGCTGACGAGATTTTCCGTCAAGTTGCTCTCGCGATATCCTGTCGAACTTTCCGGAGGTCAGCGGCAGCGCGTCGGTTTGATGCGCGCATTAATGCTTTCACCGGAACTACTGTTGCTCGATGAACCGCTCGGTGCACTGGATCCATTGGTACGGGCTTCTTTACAGAAGGATCTTAAAGAAATTTTCGTGCGATTGCAGCAGACGGTGCTCTTCGTCACCCATGATTTGGCCGAGGCGATTTATTTTGGCGATGAAATCGTGCTTATGAAGCAGGGCCGAGTCGTGCAGAAAGGCTCAGTTATCGATCTGCGCGAAAGACCAGCTGACCCTTTCGTGTCGGAATTCATTAACGCGCAGCGTGGAGTTCAACTGGTATGAGATCGCTTCGGCGCTCCCTGGCTTTGATCGTTCTCTTTGTGTGCGCTGGCACACAGGCATCAGCGAATCCTCTCGTCATCGGCTCAAAAAAGTTCACCGAGTCGTATGTTCTCGGTGAAATCGCACGGCGTGCGCTAAGCGATGCCGGTGTTGCAACGGAACATCGCCAGGGAATGGGCGGCACAATCATTCTCTGGCAAGCGCTCCAAGGCGGACAAATTGATGCCTATCCGGAATACACGGGAACAATCGCGCAAGAAATTCTGAAAAACAGTCAGCAACTTTCGTTTCATGAAATTCGAGACGCGCTCGGAAAATTCGGCGTTGGCATGACAGAGCCTCTTGGGTTCGACAACACTTACGCGCTAGTCATGCGACGCAGCGAAGCGCAACGCCTCGGAATTCACACCATCAGCGATCTGCAAAAGCATCCAGAACTCAGGATCGGACTCACGCATGAATTTCTCGACCGCCAGGACGGCTGGCGGCCGTTGCGCGAGCGTTACGGGCTTCCCCGACAGAGCGTCATCGGGATTGATCATGCGCTCGGTTACGTCGCACTGGCCAATGGCTCGATTGACGTGAAGGACGCCTATTCGACCGATGCAAAGATTGAAGAAAAGGATCTGGTAGTTCTTGAAGACGATCTTCGGTTTTTCCCAAAGTATCAGGCTGTCTTTTTGTTTCGGTCATCCATGTCGCCCGGCGCAATTAGTGCCTTGCGCCGGCTTGAAGGAACGCTGGATGAAAAACGCATGATTCACCTCAATACGGAGGCAGAGCGCACAAAAAGTTACACCTTCGCGGCAAACTTATATTTTGAAGGCGGCGAAAGATCGGCAAATTCGGTGGGCGAATCCTTTGCGCACAAGCTTGCGCGCTGGACGCTGCGCCATCTCGAGCTCGCAGGACTTTCGTTGTTGCTTTCAGTGATCATCGGGATTCCGCTGGGCATTGTTGCCAGTCGCGGTGGATTGATGGGGCAGGGAATTCTTGGCATCGCCAGTGTTGTGCAAACGATTCCGTCGCTAGCCTTGATGGCATTGCTTGTCCCTCTTCCGTTTTTCGGGATCAGCGTGCGCACTGCGATTGCGGCCCTGTTCCTTTACGGGTTATTGCCAATCGTGCGGAACACTGCGAGCGGCTTGCAGGACATCCCGCGATCGTTGCGCGAATCTGCTGTTGCGCTGGGACTCAGTCAGTTCATCCGACTCTGGGAAATTTATCTGCCGATGGCATCACGCTCGATTCTTTCGGGAATCAAGACCAGCGCAGTGATTAATATCGGCACAGCTACTCTCGCTGCGCTCATCGGTGCTGGCGGGCTCGGCGAACCGATCTTGAGCGGCCTCAATTTGAACGATCACGCAACGATTTTGGAGGGAGCTGTTCCTGCGGCGTTGCTGGCGCTGCTTGTGCAATGGTTTTTCGATGTGCTCGATCGCGTTCTGATTCCCAAAGGATTGCGAATATAATCGCGTACGCATTGTGGAGGACGGAGCTGCGCGACCCCGGGCTCACGGAGTTCGCCCCTCCATTAATTGCAAATGCTATGTAAGGTACCGATATGGCAATCGCTTCGATTAATCCGGCCACGGGCGAAAAGGTAAAGCAGTTTGTTCCGTTCGACGATGCCGACATCGAGAAACGACTGAAGGGCGCCGAGAACGCGTCCAGGAAATATCGGCGAACTGCGTTTAGCCGGCGCTCGGAACTTATGGAAGCCACCGCTGAGTTGTTGCTGCTGGAAAAAGAGAGACTCGCCGAAATTATCACGCTCGAAATGGGAAAGTTGTTCCGAGCATCTGTAGAAGAGGTCGAGAAATGTGTGCGCGGCTGTCGATTTTACGCAGAGAACGCGGAGCGGTTCCTTGAGGACGAGCCTGCACAAACGGACGCGGCTCGCAGTTATGTCCACTATGAACCACTCGGGCCAGTCCTCGCCATCATGCCTTGGAATTTCCCGTTCTGGCAGGTCTTTCGATTTGCTACGCCAGCGCTTATGGCCGGCAATGTCGGTTTGCTAAAGCATGCTTCCAATGTGCCGCAGTGCGCACTTGCCATTGAACAAATACTTTGTCGCGCGGGATTTGATGACGGCGTTTTCCAAACGCTGCTCATCGAACCGGAACAGGTCGAAAAGGTAATTGTCGACCCGCGCGTGAAGGCGGTCACGCTAACGGGTAGCGAAAAAGCCGGGAGCGCGGTCGCGAGCACAGCTGCACGTCAGATCAAGAAGAGTGTGCTTGAGCTCGGCGGCAGCGATCCATTCATCGTGATGCCAAGCGCGGATTTCGAGAGCGCACTGACCACGGCGGTCAAAGCTCGCACCATTAACACCGGACAATCGTGCATCGCCGCAAAGCGACTCTTCATTGCAGACGAAATTTACGAGGAGTTTCTCGACCAGTTCGTTGACAGGATGCGCGCATTGAAAGTTGGCGATCCTATGGATCCGGCTACTGAAATTGGCCCACTCGCAACGGCACAAATTCTGCAAGGCGTGCACGATCAGGTTCAGAAATCGATCGCAGCGGGCGCAAAATTATTGACCGGCGGAAATCGCATTCATGGTCCGGGATTTTTCTATGAGCCAACGGTGCTCGTCAATGTGGCACGAGAATCGCCCGCCTACCGCGAAGAGGTTTTTGGTCCGGTCGCATCCATTTTCCGTGTCCGCAACGCAGACGACGCGATCGCGATGGCCAACGACAGTTCATTCGGCCTCGGTGCCAGCGCGTGGACGAATGATCCCGAGGAACAAGAGCTCTTCACCTCTGACCTGGAGACCGGAATGGTTTTCATTAACGCGATGGTCGGCTCCGATCCGCGTTTGCCCTTCGGCGGGGTTAAGCGTTCCGGTTTTGGGCGCGAACTCGGCGCCGCAGGACTTCGTGAGTTTACAAGCATCAAGACAATTTGGATTTCGTGAGAGAGGGGCTGGAACAATGAGTCACCAACTCCAGGAAACTCCACCGTAGAAGGAGCGACCGTCGCCGGGATGAAAAATCTCGGGATTCGATTCCGTGCGCGCGTCGGCGATCACATCGATAGAGGCCGCATAGCGCTGGTTCGTCAGGTTCCTGCAATCGATAAAGACTGAGAATCCGTTGGTCCGTCGAAATCCTGCACGGAAACCAAGCAGCACGTAACTATCCGCAAAGAGCGTGTTCGCCTCATCAACTGGATAACGCGAGAGGTTACACTGCACGTTTGGACCCGCATAGAAACCAAACGGGCTTTGGTAAAGCAATTGCGCTTCATAAACATGGATGGGAATTCCCGCGATGCGGTTGTCGCCGTAAACAGCGTTCTGATCGAAATGAAAATCGTTGAGCGTGTAGCTCTGATCGAATGACAAACGATCGCCTGAGCGATTCCCCTGCTTTGGCACCAAAATTTCCCGAAGCAATTCAACTTCCAGACTTGCCTCGATTCCTTTATGATTTGTGCGCGGGATGTTTCTTGTTCCTAAATCATTCCCGAAGGCGTCATTGATCTCGAGCAATTCATTACGAACCCACGAGTGATAAAGCGACAACTCCCACTGAAACCGCGAATATTCTCCGCGCGTTCCGACTTCGATGGTCCAGGCATGTTGCGGTTGAAGCGGTGTGTAAACCAGGCTGGAATCCGGACCTGGCGTGAACTCGACCAGATTGTCTAACGAAGGCGGTTGCCAACTGCGACTGAAATTCATGAATGCCTGTGTCTGGCGATTGATTTCGTAAATCGCGCCCAGCTTGGGATTGAATCCCCAAAAATTTTGCCGATTTGATTGATTTCCTTCCGCGTCGGTCAAGAACTCATCAATGAAATGACGCTCCGCGAAAATCGCCTGCGCTCCGGCAAGGATCGATAACCGCGGGGCGAGATACAACTGGTCCTCGATATAGACTGGAACGTTTAGCGAACTGCCTACGGCTCGCGCGGTCGTTGCACCTGTGTGTCCGAAGAGATTCTCGTAGTTTTGACGGGGCTCGTTTTCGTACTGTGGGCTCAGACCAATTGTAAGGATATTTCGTAGGCCAAAGAGCTCGTGACGGCTAACGAAATTCAGGTTCCCGCCAAAATTGTCCGAATAAAACATCTCGATCCCCTGCCGAAAGTCCGGGGAAAAGAATCCCCGGTTTTCAAGGTCGCGATGAAACCAGAACACACCGGCATCGAACTGAATCTCATCAGTTCGAATGCTTAGCTTGTCCGCCAGGTGAACGTACGACCACTCTTTGTTCCAATCCTGGGCTATCGCGAGCGGATTAGCCTGCGTGGGCGCGTTTTCCATTTCCGACTTGGTCAAACCGCCAGGCAGGTTCCGATCGGTCCGATCCAGCGTGAGATAAAATCGATTCTCGACCTGTTCGTTGAACTTGTACCCGAGATCAGCAAAAAGGATTTCTGTGTCCTCGCGGCTATGCTCTCGAAAGCCGTTACGCTCTCTAAAGCCAATCGCACCGAACTGATCGAACAGCCCTTCTACTGCGCCACCGGTCATGTCGCCACGGAAGAAGCCGTAACTCCCCCCTTCAAGCCGGACTTGAAATGGCGCCGCATCATACCCGGTAAAGGGCACGAGATTGATTGCCCCGCCAAGTGTCAGCGCGCCGTATTTAAATGCGTCGGCACCCCGAAAGACTTCCGCGTGACTGAGCGCCGCAACATCAAAGTCCTCCAGAATGGCTTCGCCATCCCCCTGGTTGAAGTTCAAGCCGTCCAGTAAGAACATTACGCCAAGTGGTTCGTCTTCGGACGTAATTCCGGAGCCTCGAATCGAGATCTTTGAGGCCTCTGCGCCGTTCTCGGATTGAAGGAAAATGCCCGGCACTCGTTGCAGCAAATCTTCGAAGTTTGACGCACGGCCCAGTTTCATCTCATCGGCCGTCTTGATTGTGAAGGCGCCAGGAACCTGCGTCTTCTGCTTCGTGGATTCCTCGGGCGACACGGAGGTAAGCGACCCAGTTGCTTCTCCTGTGACTGTTACTTCCTCTGTTTCCGCTGGTTTGTTTGAAGTCTCGGCTGCCTGCGCGGTTTGAATTCCAATTACTGAAACTACTGCGGTCGCAAAGATGCTCCAACCTCGCCACATCGAGGTTTCGATCAATTGCTCACTGGAAGTTGCTTCACAAATCGCCACCCGTTTCGCTCGTAACCGAGCGACTCGTAAAACTTGTGGGCATCTTCTCGGGTAAACCGTGCGTCCAAGGCAACGCGCGTAACTCCTCTTTGGACGAAATCTTTCTCCGCCGTTGCAATCAACGCGCGACCAACTCCGCGGCGGCGCACGGCACTCAATGTCACCATGGCAAGAATTCGCCCGGCCGGATCGTCATGCTCATAGCTCGGATATGCGAGCGTGCCAATCATCCCGCAAACGCAGCCATCCATAACAGCGACAAAAGTCTTGTAGGCCGGATTCGACAAAATCAACCTTAGGCGCGTTTCCATTTCGGTGCGCTTGGTTTCATAGCCGAGTTCGCACATCAGCACGGCAAGCTCCGGAGCGTCGTTCGATTCCGCATCTCGAATTGTAATTTTGCCTTCCTCTAGTGGCAGCCGTGCCGGCTGCGAACTTGATTGGACTGCAGGCGACACGCCTGCCTCTACAGTGGTGCTGGTACGACGGCCACTAGTCATTTGGTCGCTCGTATTCTCTCAATCGCGGCAATAACTGCTCCAGAATCGTCGCTACGGATTCGTCAACGCTTTGCCGATCCGTATGCACAACAATCTCCGGGTCCTCCGGAGCTTCGTAAGGTGCGTCAATTCCGGTAAACTCACGGATCTGGCCGGCCCGCGCTTTTTTGTAGAGATCTTTAGGATCGCGCGCCTCGCAAACCTCCAGAGGCGCATCAACGAAGACTTCGATAAATTCGGCGTTGCTTTCCAAAGCAATCTCTCGTGCGCGGCTGCGATCCATCCGATAAGGCGAGATGAATGCAGTGATCACTACCGTGCCGGCGTCGGCCATGAGTTTGGCCACTTCACTCACGCGCCGAATATTTTCCACCCGGTCGTCTGGCGAGAACCCAAGATTAGAATTCAACCCGTGCCGAATGTTATCACCGTCGAGCACGTACGTATGCATACCGAGAAGGAACAGGTCGCGTTCGAGCGATTGCGCAATGGTCGATTTCCCGGCACCGGAAAGCCCGGTTAACCAGATCACAGCCCCTCGGTGACAGCTCCGTATTGCTCGCGCCCCTGCGGTGATTTTTCCCTCGGTCCAAAAGATATTTTTGCTTTTTGTAACCGTGCGATCCGTATAGACGCCGCCGAAAATCGTTCCGCCGCCACAAATTTGTCCGTCATCGACGATGACAAACCTTCCAAGATTCGGAATGCGGTCGTGGTTGTCGATGACGAGGGGTGCCCGGGTCTGAATTGTAAGTGTGCCGATCTCGTTTCGCTCTAATTGTTCGCGTCCTTCGCTCTTGGTCTCCAGTGTCGAAGAATTCATGACTCGCTCGATGGATACGACCTCACACTTAACGTCCTGAGTTGCCAACCGGAGGCTGTACAAATGTCCAATGCGCAGCGGTTCGCGTACGATCCAGAAAAGGTCCGCATGGAAACGATTTGCCTCGATCGGCGTTTCATTTTCGCGCGATGCGACATAGCCGCGCTCCACGAAAATCTGCTCACTAAGGGTAATGCCAATCGAATCTCCCGCGACAGCCGGACCATTTTCCTGCGCGTTCCAACGCTCGATCGTGGCAACCACGGACGACTTGTTAGCCGGTGAGAACACCAACTGGTCCCCCGGCCTTAGCGTTCCCGTCTCGATCCGGCCTGCTATAATCCGCCGCCCGTCAAAGCGATGGACATCCTGAACACAAAAGCGAAGTGGAAGATCGACATTGCGCTGCTGCGGTTCCAGCAGATCAAGTGCTTCGAGAACACTCGCCGCGCCGTACCATTTCATTTTCATACTTACCCGCGCGACATTTTCGCCTTCCCTGGCGGAGGCGGGAATAAACGTCCGTGCATCCAATCCAAGCTCGCGAAGAAATTTTCGATATTCCTGCTCGATCTCGCGAAATCGTTTCTCAGAGTAATCCACAAGATCCATCTTGTTTACGACGACGATGAGATGCTTGATGCCAAGCATGCTCAGCAGGTAGGCATGACGGCGACTCTGTTCGCGCACCCCTTCGTCGGCGCCGATCACGAGGATGGCCGCGTCGGCTCTCGACGCGCCCGTAATCATGTTCTTTAAGAATTCCTTGTGCCCCGGCGCGTCGATGATGGCGTATTGGCGTCGCGGCGTTCGAAAAGGAATTTCGGTTGTATCGATCGTGACGTTTTGTTTTTGCTCCTCAAGAAGCGCGTCTAGCAAAAAAGCGAATTCAAATTGCATTCCCTCCGCGGCGCATACTTTCTTTATCTCGTCGACCTTCCCTTCGGGCAAAGAACCGGTGTCGTGCAAAATGCGACCGATTAGCGTGGATTTTCCATGATCGACGTGACCGACGAAAACCACGCGCAGCTTTGGCTGCGCACCGATACTGGATACTGGATTCTTGATGCTGGATGAAGAACTTGGCACCTGGTTCACTTTTCTGAAATATGACCGCGTTCGATACTTTGTAAGAAGAGGTTCAATTTCCGTCCGAGCTCATCGACCTTTCTCGTGAGGTCATCAATCGTTGCAGAATCCGTTAATGAGTTCGTTGCGACGAGCGTATCCAGGTGATCTGCGGTTTCATCACACGAAGCCAGTGCGCAATCAATGAACCTTACGAACTCCTGTTTGTATCGGCGACGTCCATAGCCTTCGACGATGTTGGACTTTACTGACTTGATAGAACGCGGAATCTGACCGCCCTCTTCAAACATTTCGAATTTGGGCAACTTGGTCAAAGTCATGTTGTGAATGGCGATCACCAGTTCCCGCGCCAATTGCCACACCTCGAGATTGCGATAATTCATCCAGTATCCAGCATCAGCGACTACAAAAACCCCTTAGCTCTCAACTTCTGCATCGCATTCCGTTCGTAATGGTCCTGTGCGCGGCCGGCGCGCTCACTCGTCTTTGTCGCTTCCAATTCGGCAATGATTTCGTCGATCGTCGAAGCAGTGCTCTCGATGGGTTGCGTGATGGGACTACAGCCTAACGACCGAAATCGTCTTCCGTTTCGAGCGAAATACATTTGCGGGATCGGTATATTTTCCCGCTGGATGTAGCGCCAGATATCCACCTCGGTCCAATCGAGCAAGGGTTGGACGCGAACATGTTCGCCCTTTGCGGTTGTGGTTACGAACTGGCTCCAGAATTCAGGAGGCTGATCCTTGTAGTCCCATTCAAACTGCGCGTTGCGCGGAGAAAAATATCGCTCTTTCGCGCGAGTTGGATCTTCGTCGCGTCGAATGCCGGTGATAAGTGCGTCCCATTTGTACTCCGCAAGCACCTGCTGCAAGGCTACTGTTTTTAACTCGTGCGTGACCGTGACGGGATCGTGCGTCTCGTAACCAATCCCACGGACACGCGCTTCGGTATTGATTTTGACGATCAGATTGAGGTTATGGTGCTTCCTTGCCCATTCGCGGAATTCCAGCATCTCCGGAAATTCGTAGGTCGTGTCGATATGCAGGACCGGAAAGGGAACACGCCCGAAGAAAGCCTTGCACGCGAGCCAGACTAGAACGTTTGAGTCCTTACCCATGGACCAGGGCATGGCTATATTTCTGAAGGCGTGATACGCCTCGCGGAAAATAAAGATGCTTTGATTCTCGAGATCGTCGAGATGTGTGCGTGTTGTTTGGGTCATTAGTTATCAGTCAGGGGCGCTTCACCCGAAGCGCCCGCTATGCGAACGGTGACAATCAGCGAGAGGGCGATTGACGTCAATCGCACGACCTCAAATCACGATCATTGCAGACTTAGGGATTCGGCTTGCGCGCTACGAGTCGCATTTTAATCTTTAGCCATGTCGGAAACACGCGCGACAGCATACGATTCAAAGATCGAAGGCAACGTGATTTTTACACGCTTCGATGCGGCGCTCAACTGGGTGCACAAAAACTCGCTTTGGCCAATGCCGATGGGTCTCGCCTGTTGTGCGATCGAGTTGATGGCGGCAGCTGCATCGCGCTTCGACATTGCACGATTCGGCGCCGAAGTGATGCGTTTTTCGCCGCGGCAATGCGATGTGATGATTGTGGCGGGCACTGTTACCTATAAGATGGCATTGGCGGTAAAACGAATTTACGAGCAAATGCCGGAGCCGAAATGGGTAATCGCCATGGGCGCCTGCGCCTCCACCGGCGGCATGTATCGCTCGTACGCGGTGTTGCAGGGGATCGATCAGCTTTTGCCAGTTGACGTTTATATCTCTGGCTGCCCACCCCGTCCGGAGGCTTTGCTCGCCGGGTTGATGAAATTGCAGGAGAAAATTTCCCGGGAACGCTCTTTCAGAAATCAGAAGCCGGAACTGACAGAAAAACTTGAAGAAGCGTTCGCATGAGCACGCTCTCATCCCGAGCGAAGTCGAGGGATCCCGCTCGGTTACCCATTGCTTTCGCCGCGGGATTCTTCGGCTCAGCGGAGTTTATCCTGAGCGAGCGTGGCGAGTCGAATGGGCTACGCTCAGAATGACATTATGGCTTTGACCGACCAGGAGCTGCTCCACTCGTTAGGCAATGCGTTTGGACCCAGGATTCAGCACCAGGCTGAATTTCGTGGTGAAACGACTTACACGATCGCAGCAAACGATCTTCGTGAGATCGCGAAATTTTGCCGGGACGAACTCTCGTTCGATTATCTAATCGATATCACGAGCATCGACGATTTCGGAGAAGAGCCACGTCTCGAAATTGTCTATCATCTTTATTCGATGCCGCACGCAGTTCATCTGCGCCTAAAGTTAAAAGTTCCGGAAGACGCCGGCGCTGTCGACACCGTTTCCGACATTTGGCCGACGGCCAATTGGCACGAGCGCGAAATTTACGACATGATGGGAATCAGGTTTAACGGTCATCCCGACCTCCGTCGTATCTTAATGTGGGAAGGCTACCCGTTCTTCCCGCTGCGAAAAGATTTTCCGCTCGAAGGACTCCCGAGTGAAATGCCCGACGTTGCTTTCACAAAAGTCACACCTTTGGAAGGTGGCCCCTTTGTCACTGTACCGAGCACTGCCACTTCCAAGGATCGCGAACCACGCGCCCGTCCACCGGAATTGTAAACTCGCGCGACGTCGGAGGCTCTTCCGCGGAGGATTTTGAAGCGACCTTATCCTATGCGGCTGAGACCGGCGGAGCTGTTTCAGGTTTTCGCGTCGCGACCATAACGTCTGGACGCAAACCTTCTTCGCCCGGAATAATGGTCGTCGTTTTTTGGCCTGGCTTCGGATAGGCGATCCGGCTATGCAGCATCATCAAGAGCGTGAACCGGAAACGCTCTGCGATGATTTTCAACTCGCCCAGCGTGAGATCGCAGTCGTCCAGCTGCCGGTCGCTAATGCGCTCCTCAATCAGTTCGTTTACGAGCGTCTCGATTTTTTGGGGCGTCGGTTTCTCCAGGCTGCGTGAGGCGCTTTCGACTGTGTCGGCCAGACTAACGATGGCGCTCTCTTTTGTCTGCGGTTTCGGTCCGCCGTAACGAAAACTCTCCTCCTTCACTGCTGGAATATCGTCTTCCCGCAGCTTCATGATTTTGCCGCCGGCACGTGCGTCTTCGTGCTGCTGAAGCGCCCGTTGATAAAAATAACGGACGATTGATGTGCCGTGATGCTCCTGGATGATGTCAATAATGCGCTGATTGAGTCTGTATTTCAGGGCGAGATCAACGCCTTCCTTCACATGCGCGATGATGATCAACGCGCTCATCGTCGGCGCGAGATCATCATGCGGATTGCGTTCAAAGCTCATGTTCTCAGTGAAGTATTCCGGCTTCACCAATTTGCCCACGTCATGAAAATAAGCGCAGACGCGGCAAAGCGTGGCGTTTGCGCCAATCGCTTCCGCCGCAGCTTCCGCGAGATTGGCGACGACCAGGCTGTGGTGATAGGTCCCCGGCGCTTCGATGGTCATCCGGCGCAGTAGCGGGTGATTGAGATCGGACGCTTCCAGCCAGGAAATGTCCGTGGTGATTTGAAACAGGTTTTCGAGGATCGGCAGTGCGCCGCCAACCAGAGTCGCAGTCAAAATTCCGTTACCGATCGCGAGCGCACTTTGGAATCCAATCATGCCCCAATCATTGGTCGTCGGATAAAACCAATTGATCGGTCCAATCAAACCAAATGTCAGCGACAGTAACCAGATGGCGAGCCCGACGCAGAAACCAGCACGGACCAATTGCCCGCGCCGTCGCACCTGCAATGTGAGGGAAACTGCCGTAAAGCCGCTGATCAGACTCGTTACCAGCAACGGCGCGTCAATGGGACCAAACAGGACGCTGCTCCATAGACTTACAAAAAATGCGGCGTACAGGCCATGATGGCGGCCCAACAACACGCTCAGCACAAGCGGCGCAAACGCATAGGGCATGATCAACCCCGCCATTTCAGGCTTCAAAAATCGATAACTGCCACTGTTACAAAGCACGAGCAGCAATTTGGTAACGGACAGTTGCACCAGAATGACGCTAAAGATGAGAAGAATGCGCGAGCTTCGCGAAAAGCTCCTGGGCTGGTTGATCCAAAGCTGAGTAATCGCTGTGGCCAGGACCAACAGCGCAATAACAAAATTCTTGGTCGGCTCAGGTTGCTGGCCACTAAAAACGAGAAACGCGAGGCCACCGACAAACACCGCAAAGATCACGACCTTGGTGTAAGGTGAGTATTCCAAATTGCGCTTTAGTTCGCTGCGTGCCCGGCGGCGCCGCATTTTCCGCGAGGCAAGGCCACGTCTGATGAGTCTTCCGCGTCTAAGGAAATCGAACATTTCGTTTTTTACTTGCGTGACGCTGGCGCAGGCGATCGGTGCTGCTGGTAGGCCCCAATAATGGCACGGACCAATTCATGCCGCACAACGTCGCGCTCTGTAAAGTACACAGTGGCGATGCCGGGAACATTTTTCAATGCCTGCAATGCTTCCACGACTCCGGAGCGCTTGTTCGACGGCAAATCAATCTGTGTGACGTCGCCGGTCACCACACATTTGGAATTCAAACCGATTCGCGTCAGCAACATGAACATCTGTTCGGTGGTTGTGTTTTGCGCTTCATCCAGGATGACAAAAGCATTACTCAAAGTGCGCCCGCGCATGTACGCAAGCGGAGCCACTTCAATGGTCTGCCGCGCAACAGCGCGCTCGATTTCCTCTGGTTCTAACATTTCACGCAAGGCGTCGTAAAGCGGACGCAGGTATGGGGTGATCTTTTGTTCGAGGTCACCCGGGAGAAAACCGAGCGCTTCACCAGCTTCCACTGCTGGTCGGGTCAAAACAATGCGCGCTACCTGCTCCTTTTTGAGGGCCGCAACCGCCATGGCCACGGCGAGGTAAGTTTTCCCCGTGCCAGCCGGTCCGATTCCAAAAACAACATCGTGCTTTTGAATTGCCTCGACGTACGCCCGCTGGTTTGCGCTTCGCGCTACAATCGGGGGTTTGCGCGACGAGGTGGTGATTTTCGTTGAAACAACGTCGCCAAGATTCTCATCGCGCTCTTCGGACACGGCCTTAAGCGCGTAGTTGAACTCGTGCTTTTGAATGTCCACGCCCTGCTGGCGGGCTTTCTCGAGTTGCTCAAACACGTGCTGCGCTTTATCGACGCGGCTTGCGTCCCCTTCGAGTTTCACCCACCCTTCGCGGGTGGTGACTTTCACCCCGAGCGAGTCCTCAAGGTTCTTCAAAAGCTTGATGTCGTTGGCGTAGAGCGACTGCAAAGCGCGCGGGTTCTCAAACTGGAGGGTGCGAGTTTCAGTCATTATCATCCGGCATCGGCATCTCTGCCGATTGAATATTGGCTAAAACCAACGCCCACTGACCCTGACCTACCGGAAACCATACACCAGCGCCCAATGCGTGCGCTCCTCCGGCGATTCCTCCACGCTGACGATGATAAAGTAACTACCGGTAGTCTTTGGAATGATGTGCGCAGCCGCAAAATGTCCTTTCTCCCAGCTGTCTGATTCTTCCGACAGTTTTCCGTCCGAATCGTAAACGTGAACGGACACCTTTGCCCGATCGACTTCTGTTCCCAGCCAGAACCAATATTCATTCCCTTTGAATAATTGTTGCCGGACCGCTTTCTTTTCGCCCGGAGCGAGGTCGCCTCCCCAGTAATCCTCGCGCACCTGAAATCCTTGTTTTACGTATGGTTCTGCCGCCTGAAGAGCATACGACTGTGCATCATCCACTGAGGCAAAGCAGGTGCGCTGCATTATCACGACGGCCGCCACCAGGAAACTCGTGCGGAAGAGAATCTTTGCGAAACCGTTCATCGAAGCTTCCTAATCTCTCGTGACGATGCCGGTACCGAGCCGCGTCGTGATCTCGTTGACCTTCTTAACTGATTCGGCAACAATATGACCTTTGCCGACATCGATCAGAGGCTTCACCTCCAAAAGGGCGTCCTGAATCTGGTGAATGATCGGCAGGTTAAACTCCGGCATAGCCTTCAGTCTTGTCTGAAAATAAGCCAGGAGGTCGGGCTGATGCAGAAGCTCGGCGCCGTCGCTGGAAAAATGCTGTTTCACCACCGAGGTCAATACTTCCGTGCCACGCAGCCATCCGCCCAGACTGACGAGCTGCGATAATTTTTCATCGTGCACTTCGTTCATTGCCTGTTGGACGCTGTTTTGGGTGCGATCCAGTTCCTGCCGGACATTTTCCCAATTTCGCTTATCTGCCGCCTCGATGATCGCCTTGGCGTGTGGCGTGATTGAGTTTCCTACGCCAATCCCCTTCGCCAATGCCAGAACCCGCTGGCCAATGTCCTTTACTGTCGGCGCGTCTTCCGCTTGCACCGCGATAAAACCATCGGCAATCACCGCCCCCAGCAAGAGGGCGATACGCGGACGCTCCGTGAAATTTGGTCCCTTATCGCTGCGGACGTGTTCCTTCCAATTGACTGCACCCAGCTTGTTCAGCGCCCCGAAAATTTCGTTCGGCAACGGCACCACAACATCTTCCACAGTCGTGGATAATTGGTTAATATTGATGTGCTGCGGAGCCTGGGCGCCATGCGCGTACAGGGCAAGGCCACAGACCGCAGCTACATTTAACTTCAAATGTTTACTAAACAGAATCATTGGGAGCTTCGAATGTTGATTTCGGGTTCGTATTCAGGATTTAATGAAGCGAACTTTAAGCAAAACCGCTGCTGTACACAAATCCCTGCTCAAAACATTTTGAATCGCCTGAACCGAAACACTCCATTACCTCTGCGGCGTCCCTGCCTGCGTTCCTTATGGACCTGACCCGGCTGGAGCAGATCCTCGACCGCGCATCTTCCAGGCGGATCACGGTAATCGGCGATCTGATGCTGGATGAATTTGTGTGGGGAAAAGTTGGCCGCATCTCGCCGGAGGCGCCGGTCCCAGTTGTGGAGGTGACCGGTGAATCGTTTTATCCGGGAGGCGCTGCCAATGTCGCCCGCAACTTGCGCGAGTTCGTGAAGCGCGTCGCGATCATCGGGCTACTGGGCAAGGATCGCAGCGGCCAGCAACTTCGGGAGTTATTGGCCGAACAAAAGATCGACACCTCGAATGCGGTTGAAGAGGCAACGTTTCATACCATCGTTAAAACCCGTATCATTGCGCGCCATCAACAAGTGGTCCGTGTCGATCGCGAAAAGTTTGTCGGGCCGTCGCTAAGCCAAATCGAAGAGGTCGTTGCCGCCGTCCGAAAAGATGTTTCGGAAACCGACGCAATTATTTTCGAAGACTACGGCAAAGGTTTCCTATCGACCGAACTGGTTTCGCAAATCGCTGCCGCTGCGCGCTCAGCTAGCAAGATCGTCGCTGCCGATCCCAATCCTCGTAACCTGGTCGAGTGGCGCGGCCTGACAGTAATCAAGCCGAACCGCACTGAAGCTTTTCTCGCTGCAGGTATTCCCAACGGCGATCCGGATATTGTTCCGTCCCAGGATACGGATCTGAAGCGCACCGGCGAAACGCTGCTGAAAAAATGGGAAGCAGAAAATGTCCTCATCACTCTGGGCGAACACGGCATGATGCTTTTCCAAAAGAAAGAAGCGCCCCACTACATCCCCACCAAAGCAAGAGAGGTTTTCGATGTATCGGGAGCAGGTGATACGGCCATCGCTCTCTTTACCCTCGGCCTCGCCTGCGGAGCGACTCCGACCGAAGCGGCCGAAATCGCCAACCACGCGAGCGCAGTGGTCGTAAGCAAGCTTGGAACAGCGACCGTGACGCGCGATGAATTGATGGCCAGATTTCGAGAGGATTCCGAAGGTGGCTAACAAATTGTCGGCTGCCGTTTTTATCGATCGCGACGGCACCATCATCGAGGATGCGGATTATTGTTCCCACCCAAAACAGGTGAAGGTTTTTCCCGGCGTTCCCCAAGCATTACGGCGCTTAAAATCAGAAGGATTCAAACTCATTGTTATTACGAACCAAAGCGGCATCGGTCGCGGCTTTTTCACCGTTGACGAATATCGCTCTGTTGAATCGGAAGTTTCGCGCCAGATGGGCCACCGCTTGATCGATGCAACCTATTTTTGCCCCGACGTACCGGGTCAACATTCCAGCCACCGCAAGCCATCGCCCGGTATGATTTTGCAAGCCAAGCAAGAGCATCAAATCGATTTGGCGCGTTCGTTTTTTATTGGTGACAAGGAGATCGACGTCGAGTGCGGTCGTAACGCGGGCGTGCGCACAATCCGGGTTCAAACTGGATTTGACTGCGACCTCAGTGGCACCACTGCGGATTGGACCGCAAAAGATTTTTCCGCCGCAGCGCAGCTGATTTTAGACGAACAGTCGCGACCATCGATCTCTCAGCATGAGTAAAGCGGTTGGAATTATTCCAGCTCGGTGGGATTCTACGCGATTTCCAGGTAAACCACTGCATCTCATTGCTGAAAAGCCGCTTCTGAAGCATGTATGGGAACGCTGTCTCCGCGCTAAAAACTTGGATTTAGTTGTCATTGCCACAGACGATATGCGGATCGCTTCCGCGGCATTTGAGTGGGGTGCAGAGGTCGCGCTGACTTCGCCGAGACACCGCACCGGCACCAATCGAACAGCTGAAGTGGCGAGAAAAACAAAACAGTTCGCATACGTAATCAACGTCCAAGGGGATGAACCCCTGATCGATCCGTGTTTGATCGACAAGGTTGTCGAAAAATTGCAGTCGGATCGCAAAGTGGGAATTGTGACGGCTGCTCATCCATTCAAGGATCCGGCGGACGCTTTTTCTCCCCACCAGGTGAAGGTCGTTCGCGATCTTCGCGGCAACGCTCTTTATTTCTCTCGTGCGGCGATCCCGGCTTCACTGAACGACGGGCGCGTGCCATTGGCTTCCAGCCAATCGAATCAATCGGCAAAGATACCGATGCTACGCACCCGTCATCCCTTGTTTCTCCGTCACCAGGGCGTTTATGGATTCCGGCGCGAGACTCTGCTTCAATTTGTGAGATGGAAACCAAGCCCGCTGGAGCGCGCTGAATCACTCGAGCAATTGCGCGCACTGGAAAATGGTGTAACGGTTCATGTGCTCGTTACTGCTACAGGATCGCCCGGTATCGACACGCCAGAAGACGCAACCGCGCTGGAGCAAAAGCTTGTCCGCGGAAATCGGAGAATGCGCTCGTGAAATACATTTTCATCACTGGTGGCGTGATTAGTTCCCTGGGGAAAGGATTGACGGCGGCTTCGCTCGGAACACTCCTCGAAGCGCGTGGTCTACGCGTTGTTCTCCAGAAATTTGATCCTTATCTGAACGTAGATCCCGGCACGATGAATCCTTTCCAGCACGGCGAGGTCTATGTGCTGGACGACGGCGCAGAAACCGATCTCGATCTCGGCCATTATGAACGCTTCACCAATTGCGTTCTGACGCGGCACAACAATCTCACCAGCGGCCAGGTGTACGAGTCGGTCATTTTGAAGGAACGCCGCGGCGACTATCTCGGAAAAACCGTGCAGGTGATTCCGCACGTCACCGATGTGATCAAAGGACGCGTCCGTGAAATTTCAGACGAAAGCAAATACGATATCGTCATCACGGAAATTGGGGGCACAACGGGTGACATTGAGGGGCTGCCGTTTTTGGAAGCAATTCGCCAATTCATTCTCGAAGTCGGGGCGCAAAATGTGCTCAACATGCACGTCACGCTGGTCCCCTACATTAAGGCCGCTCACGAACTGAAGACGAAACCGACCCAGCAAAGCGTTGCCAAGCTGCGCGAGATCGGGTTGCAACCGCAGGTGTTGATTTGCCGGACTGAGCGGATGCTCGACCTCGATCTGCGGCAAAAACTCTCAATGTTCTGCAGCGTTGCGGAGAAAGCGGTAATCGAAGAGCGCGACGTTGCGCACACGATTTACGAAGTGCCGTTGACCCTTCACGCGGAAGGTTTGGATCAGTTGGTGTGCGACCTTTTGAGCCTGAAGACGCGCCAGCCCGACCTCGCAGGATGGAAAAATTTCGTGAAGCGCGTCATTAGCCCCGCAAGACGAGTCACCATCGCTGTTATCGGCAAATACTTTGATGTTCGGGACGCTTACAAGAGTATTTACGAATCCCTCACGCACGCAGCTGCGAGCGAAGATTGCGGAATCGATCTTGAACTTATCGACTCGGAATCGTTGCAAGATAGCGTTAACGGCCCGTTAAAAGACGTGTCCGGTATCTTGATTCCGGGCGGTTTTGGCCTTCGCGGCGTAGAAGGAAAAATCAAGGCCGCCCGTTTTGCGCGCGAACAAAAGATTCCATATCTCGGGCTTTGCCTCGGGATGCAGGTGGCAACGATTGAGTTTGCGCGAAACGCGTGCGGCATCAAAGACGCCAACAGCACCGAGTTCGACAAGAACACAAAAGAACCGGTGATCTCGTTGCTCGAAGAACAGCGAGGCGTCAAGAACATGGGCGCCAGCATGCGCCTGGGCACATGGCCGACGAAAATCGCTAAAGCCACACTCGCGGAAAAAATTTACGGCAGCACAGAAGTGATGGAGCGCCACCGCCACCGATACGAGTTCAACATGAAATACCGGGACCAAATGAATGAAAAAGGTTTCGTCATTTCTGGGACATCACCGGACGGAACGCTGGCCGAGCTGATCGAGCTTCGTGATCATCCCTATTTTGTTGGTTGCCAATATCACCCGGAATTCCAAAGCAAGCCGAACAAACCGCATCCGCTTTTCAAAGGATTCATTCAGGCCTGTCTCAATTATCAGAGTCGTGCGACGCGCGCTCCAAGCGATCGAGAATCGCCGCCCCGAGTCCCTGAGCAGGAACTCGTTCTGCAACGATAAGATCGAGATCTTCGCGCGAATCCAACTCGCGCAGGTAGCGAAATAGATTCGTGGCGCCTTCGCGTAAGTTTTGATGATCGCTTAGAGTTCGAACGGCTGCGAACCTTCCTTCTTCTGGGGCGAACGTATTCCAAGCGAGCAACCCGACGCGCTGCTTTTCTTTTGGCGTGAATGTTTTGGCGTTGTCGATCAAACGCAGGGGTGTTTTCGGAGCGTAATGGGTCGGCAATTGGCCTGGTGCGGAGATTTTTCCGCCTCCGACGGCGATATGAATCGTGCCAAATTCGGAGAGCTGTTCCGCAGTGATTGGTCCCCGGCGCAGGATGTCGATCCTATTTCCGAGCACAGCGATGATAGTTGATTCGATGCCGTGCGCGGTCGGACCAGCGTCAATAATCAGCGGGATGCGTCCACTCAGCTCATCAAAAACGTCCTGAGCAGTCGTGGAACTAATTCGACCGAACTGATTTGCGCTTGGCGCTGCGACCGGTTTCCCAAATGCGGAAATGATTTCGGCGAAAACCGGATCTGAACTCATTCGCACGGCAACTGTTTCAAGCCCGGCGGTGACGATTTCTGGAACGATCGGTTGTCGAACCAAGACGAGCGTGAGCGGTCCGGGCCAGAATTGCGCGATCAGTTTTTTGATCTGTGCGCGGGAGCGTTCATCGACCGTCGCCACGCGCTCCAGCCATTGTTCGTCAGGCAGATGAACAATCAGTGGATCGAAACGCGGGCGCTCTTTCGCTTCGAAAATTTTTGCGACTGCAAGAGGATTGAGCGCATCAGCTGCGAGCCCGTACACGGTTTCTGTTGGGAGCGCGACGACCTCGCCTTCACGCAACAGTTCAACCGCCGCAGTTGTGGCACGGGTTTCCAGTCCGTCGGGACCGGCAGGATGCCGATGCCACGAGCGGCGACCCAGAGTCGCCGCTAAAATCTCGGTCCTCACTTTTCTAATTTCGCGGCGAGCACGCTTTCGCTTTGTTTCTTGCGAAACGCTTCCAATTTTTTCCGAATCGCTTCGTCAGAAGTGGCCAGAATGGCGGCGGCTAGCAGCGCAGCGTTTTTGGCTCCGGCTTCGCCGATAGCCAACGTCCCTACGGGAATACCGCCGGGCATTTGCGCCGTTGAAAGAAGCGAATCGAGTCCCTGCAATTTCGATTGGATTGGCACTCCCAAAACGGGGAGCCAGGTATGAGCCGCAATCACTCCAGCCAAATGTGCCGCGCCACCTGCGCCAGCGATGACGACGCGCAGCCCCCTCGCCGCTCCATTCCGCGCGAATTCAGCGGTCGCGTCCGGCGTTCGATGCGCGGAGAGAACGCGCGCCTCATTAGGCACGCCGAGCTCGTCAAGCGTCTCGACGGCATGACGCATCGTTTCCCAATCCGATTTGCTGCCCATGATCACAGCAACTAACGACTTCAACTCAGGCATGTGCGAATTGTAGGCCGTTTGATTCGTTTGTGCCAACAAACTCACCCTTCGAGCTTCCCGTCTATTTCGCCGGGCTCCCGCCAGCTCCATTCTGTGAAACGCCAAGTGGCATTGGCTTCCAGCCAACATCCCATCGGCAAAGATGCCGATTCCGTGCGTTAATGCGATATTGTGCCCATGAATCGCCATAGCCGGTCGATCGTCCTGGTCGGCATGATGGGCGCTGGAAAATCATCCGTCGGCGTCTGTTTGCGGCGGCGAACCAGGCTCAAGCTGTTTGATACCGACGAAATCCTCACATCAAAATTCGGAATGCCTGTTTCAGAAATTTTTTCGAAACACGGTGAGAACAAATTCCGTGAAGCCGAAACGGAGGCGCTCCAGACGCTCGCAATCAGCGAGCCGGTAGTTATCGTGACCGGCGGCGGGATTGTATTGCGCAACGAGAATCTCGACCTTTTGAAACGACTTGGCGTAGTGGTGTGGCTGGAGGCGGACGAAGAAACGCTTTTTAAACGGGCTTCACGAACTAGCAATCGACCGTTGCTTCGACGCAAAAGTCCGAGAAAAGCGTTCACTCAAATGTTACAAGCGCGCCTGCCACTTTATGCAAAGATTGCTGATATCCGCGTCGATACATCGGTGTTTACAGATGAAGAAGTCGCTGTAGCAATTTTGAGTAAGTTTAGCAGGTATCATAGCAAGTCAGTACCGGCAGCGACGATGCCAGCAATCGCGTGATGAATGGAACAAGTGCGCAGATGACTGATCGCGAAATCTCTCGGACGGAATTGAAGCAACGACTGGTCTCGTTTGCGCGCGAGATTGGTTTTGACTCCTGCCGCATCGCACCCTGCGGTTCAGCGCCACACAGAGAGGCATTTCGAAATTGGCTGAACGAAGGCGAACACGGTGAAATGGGTTACATGGAGCGCGGTGAAGAAAAACGCTGTGATCCTCAGAAGATTTTACCGGACGCGCGCTCAATCGTTGTACTGGCTCTGAATTATTTCCACGGAAACGCCCAAGCAGGCGACACGCCTGCCGCTACAGGCAGAATCGCGCATTATGCCTGGGGGGATGACTATCACGACCTGATCGAGAGCAAGCTCTACAAGATCGACGAGTTTCTTCGCGAGTTCGGCGGCCAACAGAAATGTTATGTCGATACCGGGCCAGTTTTGGAACGCGATCATGCGGCGCAGGCCGGCATTGGCTGGCACGGCAAAAGCACGATGCTCATCGACGAACGACTCGGGACATGGTTTTTTCTCGCAGAAGTTTTGACGACTCTTGAACTGCCGCCGGACGAGCCTGTGCCAGATCGCTGCGGAACGTGCGAGCGTTGTATTAAAGCTTGTCCCACCGGCGCAATCACGGCCCCTCACCGTCTGGATGCGCGGCGCTGCATTTCTTATCTCACAATCGAACTTAAAGGTTCCATCCCGCTGGGGCTTCGACCACTTATTGGGAACAGAATTTTTGGTTGCGACGATTGTCTTGATGCGTGCCCGTGGAATCGTTTTGCCCAAGTATCGCGCGAAGCCGCGTTCTCTGCCCATCCAGCAACGGTGGGCATGCCTTTGCGCGATTATCTCAGTTTGAGCGATGATGAGTTTCGCCTGCTTTTTAGAAATTCGCCGATCAAACGGATCAAACGGCGCGGTTTCTTGCGTAATGTCTGCGTCGCATTGGGCAACGTGGGAGATTCGTCCGATTTGGCCGCGCTTGAGCGCGCGACAGCCGATTCCGAACGGTCAATCGCAGAGCACGCAAAATGGGCGATTCACCAAATTCGGTCTCGACACGCAGCGAGCCCGTCCCATTGGGGGACGAGACCAAACTCATTCAGGGAGACCGCAATTAATTGAATCCAAAGCCGTTCCTTGGCGCATCGTAGAATTGTTATGAACGGGATTTCGGTTGCAAGAGTTAAACAAGGGGCTAATTCTGACGCCTTCACCCTGAGAACCGCTCCTCCGATGCA
>Ga0307471_100000141_pt1 | contig 34858 bp, 22 predicted proteins | sample atmos_gasesAM3C__2_FD_204566 | JGI IMG/M metagenome (GOLD analysis project Ga0307471, IMG submission 204566) | Hardwood forest soil microbial communities from Morgan-Monroe State Forest, Indiana, United States - atmos_gasesAM3C_515 | ecosystem: Environmental > Terrestrial > Soil > Temperate... | reverse complement strand
GCGTCCAAATCTGTATTACGCAAGAACTCAAAAACACTACCGTGCCAGTTGTTGGTTCCCGACTTCGTGACCACGTTGATCTGGCCGCCACTGTAGTTCCCATATTCGGCATCGAAATTATTCGTCAGGATGCGGAACTCCGCGATCGAATCGAGATTGGGAATCGCGCCCGCGCCGGAGTAACCTGTTTCCTGTACCGTCACACCATTAAGGATGAATCCATTGGCCGCCTCTCGCATCCCGTTGACGGAGAGTGCGCCCGAGTCCAAACTGCCGGAGATCGGTGGCAGCGCGAATCCGGCCGAGATGAATGAGCCTGAATAGGCACCACTCATACCGGAGGGTGTCGATATAACGCCGGGCTGGAGGGCCAACAAGTCAGTATAGCTGCGGCTTGCTAGCGGCACTTCAGTCATCTCTTTGCCCGTGATCACCTCGCCCATCTGAGAGCTGGCAGTTTCCACGTGAAGGGCGTCGCTGGTCACTTCCACTTTGTCGGTCTTCTGTCCAACTTGCAAAGTGACGTCAACCACCAAAGCGGAATTAACGTCTAAGACAATGCCGGTCTGGCGGTGGGACTTAAATCCAGTTTGTTCCACTTCGATGGTGTATTTTCCCAGGGGCAGTGACTGGAAAGAGTAATAACCCTGACTATTAGCCTGCTGCGTGGTCTTCACGTTCGTGTCGACGTTTGTGGCCGTAACCGTTGCGCCGGCCAGCGCAGCACCACTAGCGTCCGTAACGGTGCCGGAAATACTGGCTGTGACGCCGGCGCGAAGCCGTCCGCCGGTAAGCAGAATAAGTGCGCATGCCAGAACAACCCAAAACCTGCCAAGTCTTGTCATTTGCCTTTTCCCTCCGAATCCCCTAGCGCTCGACTTATTTGCACCGTTGGAGGCGATTCATCCTCGACGTGAGGTTTATCCGGTCTTGTCTTGGCCCAATGGGCATAGCCGCAGCCGAGTCTAACCGCTTATTGCATTGCATGGCTTATATTGCACCCCGCGGGGCTTTGTCAAGATGTTTCGCGGATCCGGCACTCGAATGCGGGCACGTAACGGTTAAGATCCAATTAATTAAAAATACGGCGATTTTTGGCGGCAATTCGACGGAGCGGCGGCCGCTTCACCCTGGGGTTCTCTCGTTGTTTATTGATAACCGATTAGAATCGTAATGATCGGCGGATGGTTTCTACAGCTGGAGAAGCGCGGGCGCCAGTTCCCGATCAATCTCTTTGGTATCATACACCGGGCGCAATTCCCATTGGAGAGAGGCGGCGATGCGTTACCGTTTGCTGGAGAGAACCCCGTACAAAGTCTCGGAAGTAGGCTTTGGCGCATGGGTTTTAGGCGGCGATTGGGGCCAGGTATCGGACGAAGAATCCTTGGCCGCACTGCACAAAGCAGTCGATTGCGGCGTCAACTTTATCGATACCGCGGACGTTTATGGCGCCGGGCGAAGTGAGCGCCTGATCGCAATTCTGAAGAAGAGCAGGAAAGACGAAATTGTGGTTGGGACGAAAGCTGGCCGGCGATTGACGAAGCAAACATTCGAAGGGTATAACCGGCAGAATTAGACGATGTGGGTCGAAGATAGCCTGCGGAATCTTTCGACTGACGCGCTGGACTTGTTGCAACTGCATTGCCCGCCTACGGCGGTGTATGACAGTACCGAAATTTTCGGCATTCTCGATGACCTGGTGCACGCAGGGAAAGTTCAGCCGGGATTCCACTTTTCCGAAGGACGACCACAGAAATTTCAACGGGCACGGCGAGGCTTTTGATATCGGCGAAACTTTCTCCGGCGTAGATTACAGTGTTGGCCTCGAAGCCGTTGAGGAAATCCGCAGGTTCTTGCCCGCTGGGCTTTCGATGAGCCAGTTTGCCCTGCGCTGGACCTTGATGTTCGACGCGGTAACCTGTGTGATACCGGGAGGAAAGCGGCCCGAGCAGGTTATCGAGAACTGCCAGTCTTCAGACCTTCCGCCCCTTACGGAACAGGCGATGGCAGGTGTGCGCCACATTTATGAAAGCAAGATTCATCCGCTTGTGGGAGCGCGGTGGTAAAGGTGAGTTTGGGCGGTGAACTCATCCCAGCATGACTGGCATATTCGCTGCAGTCAAACCTGGCTTATAATGCCTACCAAAAGTTCCGGTCCCGGACGGAGCTGATACCAAAGCTGGCAATCGCTCCAACTCCAACTCGGTCCGGCCAATAAATCTCGAGGCTTGTGAAGATTCCTGACACTACGGATCGTGGCAAGGTGGACGACGGCTTCCGAAGTTTACTTGAAGCGGCGCCCGATGCCATCGTGGTGGCGACCAGTGACGGCAAGATCGTTGTAGTTAACGTCCAGACCGAAAAGATATTTGGCTACCGGCGCGAAGAGCTGCTGGGGAAAGAGATTGAGTTGCTGGTACCGGAGCGCTTCCGACAAGCACACCCGGAGCACCGCAAGTCATTTTCGAAGGAGGGGCGGCTCCGGCCCATGGGTGTTGGGCTGGAACTGTTTGGGCGACGCAAAGACGGCAGCGAATTCCCCGTCGAGATCAGCCTCAGCCCAATGAAAACGGAGCAAGGAATGCTGATTTGCAGCATCATTCGTGACGTCAGTCCTCGAAAAGCGCTCGAAGCCCAACTTGAGGCAAGCCGTATGCAGATCGTGTCTTCCGCTCGACTCTCCGCGCTAGGCATGATGGCGGGGGGCATTGCCCATGAAATTAACAACCCGTTAGGGATTATCCACGCCTACGCCAGCGACTTGCGGGAGATGGCAAGTGAAGATAAAGCTTCGGCTGAAGTTGTGGAACGGACAAGCGCGCGTATCGTAGCGACAGCGGAGCGTATTGAGAGTATTGTCAAGAGCCTGCGTCACATTGCCCGAGAAGGCGACGCGGATCCAATCCAGCCCGCTTCCCTGCGAGAATTGATTGAGCATGTTCTGGAGTTGTCACGCGAACGATTCCGAATGCATTCGATTCTTCTGAGCTGCTCGCCGATTGACCCTGATTTGCAGGTTCCCTGCCGCGAGGTCCAGATCGCACAAGTGGTGATGAATCTTGTGCAAAACGCCTTTGATGCCGTTGTGGAAACCAGCAGCGAGAAATGGATCGAGGTACAGGTGCATGCGGGGACGGAATTTGTCGTGGTCTCCGTCATTGATAGTGGAGCCGGTGTGCCCGTGGAGATCCGTGACCGGATCATGGAGCCATTTTTCACGACCAAGCCCGTCGGCAAAGGCATGGGGCTCGGACTGAGTCTGGCCCGCAGCATTGCGCGTCAACACGGTGGAGATCTCACGCTTGCTGAACACCAAGGACACACATGTTTCTCGCTGGCTCTGCCCTTGAGGAAGGAGAACCTCGTATGCGACTGAAAGAGGCAACCTTGCTTGTGGTGGACGACGAGCCGCATTACCGTGAAATCATCAACGGGTGGTTAGAGAAGGAGAGCAGAAGCGTCCTCTCGGCAGAAAATGGAATCCGCGCACTCGAACTGATCCAAAAAGAGAAAGTAGATGCGATCGTAACGGACATTCGCATGCCAGCGATGGACGGAACCGAGCTTGTAAAGCGAGTAAAGGCCATGGGCAAATATACCCCCGCGACTGTTTCCATCAGTGGATTTTCCGACCTCACTGCGCGGGAAGCCTATGACCTGGGCATCGAAGCCCAGTTGTCCAAACCCGTAGAGCGCAAGGTTTTGATCTCCGTGATTCGCAAGAGTCTGATGGAGCGCGAAGAACTCTGGGCAGAACCATTTCGCCCGACGACTGTGCCCACCGTAAAGCTTGAATTCGAAAGTCTTGCTGCCGCCCTGCAGAAGAGACAAATTCTCTTCGGTCGTGGCGGCTTCTGTTATTTTTCGCGAGCTCTTTTCCGGGAGGCGTCTTCCATTGATTTCGAACTGAATTTCGCCGGTGACGGCAAACTGGTATCTCTGCGAGGAATTGTCCGTTGGAGCGTGCCTAGCGAGCAGCTTACAGGCATCGAGATCACGCAGGTGAGGGACCAGGGCCGGGCTTGGGTGGCAGAGTTGGCCAGAGCAAACGAGACGGTTTCCTTTATCCCTCGCGCGACCTAGAGTGCTTCAATCCCAGATCATCCATCGGAAATGCGCGTACGCTATAGCAGTCAAGGCCGGTTTCTCGCGGCGAACCGGCGAGTCAGAGGGACGACTCGCGGATAAGCACAACGTCGGAATCGGTATGGCCGCGGAGTACACAAATACTTCTTCCGTCCGGGGACCATCGAAAATTGAAGATCTGCTCGGAGTCAAACTGGGTAATCAAGTGGCCGGTTGAGCCGTCTAGGGGCTGTACCCAGAGATTGTCCACGCCATTCTCGCGGATGGGGTAGGCCATTCCCTTTCCATCCGGTGTGAAATTCATGCCCCCGCGGGAAATTCGTTCATCCGCATCAATCAGCTTCGGCCGTGAATCTTTGGATGACAGTTCTAACAGTACGATCTTGTATTGAGGGTAAGGATCCTCGGGCGTCGGCATCGTAGAGAGAACATAGGCCAGAAGTTTGCCATCGGGAGTGGACGTGAGCCCGGTACCCATGGGGATGGTACGGGGGACGAAGCTTCCTGGTAATGCCTCGGGTTTTGCGGAACCGTCCAGTGGCACTCGCCAGAGTTGCTGCAAGGAAAGGTCCCAATAGTAAACCCACTTTCCGTCGGGAGAACACATCGGAGCGCGATCATCCTTTCCATCGGACAATTTCGTAGGATTCGCGCCGTCCGCATTGACTCGCCAGATGTTGGTCGAGTTTGTGGCACCGTGGAATGCCCATGAGAAGACGAGGTGCTGACGGCCGCAGGCCGCCAATTCCAGGATGGCGGCGTTTTCATCCCCAAGCAGCTGCGTGGGAGCATTCCGGTCGATGCCGATTCGTGACAGGTGGTTGAAGTCGCTGAAAATCACATTGCCGTCCGCGGTCCAATCAAACCAGTAGACATACTGTCCTTGGGTCAGCAGGGGATTCACCCGGCCAGATTGGTTACCGGTGGCAGGAAGGACATACAAGTTTCTAGCGGTTTTGGTCTGCACCGTGGCCAGAGTCTTTCCATCCGCGGACAGAGTCAGAGTTGCGTAGCTATTGGTGTCTCTCGTAATGGGCTGGAGCTGGCCAGCCTCTTCCGGGATGAGCCCGACCTGGGAGCGTTGAAAATATTCCGGTCCTTTTTGCGAATACAACACCATGAGGCCGCGGCCGTCCGGCAGCCATTTAAAATCATGAATGACCTTGTCATCGAAAGTTTCATACCGGCGCACTTTGTCGCTTTTGATGTCGAGCAGCGCAATTCCTCCAAGGGCTTTGTCCGGCTTGAACAACCTGTACGCCAGGGCTTCTCCTTTCGGGGACCAGGCAACGAATGCCGGGGCGTCTGAAGCGGGTGCTGCGGTTTGCAGAACCCTTTCATCCGCTCCCCCCAAGTTGGCACTAATCAGCCGGTACTTGCCTGCTTCTGGATCGTTGGTTCGCACAAAAGCGATGCGCTGGCCATCGGGCGAGAAGGTAATATCGCTGTCAATACCCCTGAGGACAATTTGCGGCGAGCCTCCCAGCTCCGGAGCCCGATTAAGATCGAAGTTGGTACTGGTTGCGTCCGTGGCTTTAACGAAATAAAGATAATTTCCGTCCGGCGAAAAGGTCAAACTCTTATAAGCAGAGGGTGATGGGGGGATAACCTGCGTATCGCTGCCAGTCGCCAGATTACGCAGCCAAAGGCTCTGCAATCCCTTATCGTTAAGGACTGTCAGCACATATCTGCCGTCCGGAGAAATGGCAGTTTGTGCCGCCTTCCCCGTGCTCGTGACCTGCGTAATGGTGAAATTCTGGAAATGGCCGACACTCGCCCGATGGAGCAGCGAGTAGACTCCGAAGCTCGCTGTAGCTAAAACTAACAAGCCTGCCGACGCAATTCCAATTGCTCCCCATTTGTGCTCGCGTACTGCGGCGACCACGGCAGAACTCCCAGCCTGATGGCTTGTGGAGGAGGCCGGAGCCGGGATGGCATCAGGGGAAGACCCGGAGACCCACGGAACGCTTCGGCTCGAATCCGTCTCGCGCTTTAGGCGCTTAAGGTCGGCGCGCATTTCCGAAGCGACCTGGTAGCGCATGTCGCGGTCTTTTTCCAGGGCCTTGCAGATAATCTCTTCGAATTTGACGGGCACGTTGGGGTTGAGTCGCAAGGGGGATAAGGGAGGCCGGTTCAGGATCGAATCAAAAATTGTCGCCGAGGTATCACCGCGAAATGGAAGAGACCCGGTGGCCATTTCGTACAAGACGGCCCCAAATGAAAAGAGGTCCGTGCGAGCGTCGAGCACCTTTCCCTTGGCTTGTTCGGGCGACATATAGGCGACGGTGCCCAACGCAACACCCGAACCTGTCAAGAACTCGCCGCTCGAGCCCTCGGTTGCTTCAATCATCACTCCGGCTGCTTGCCCCACGCGGTTTTTCAACTGCGACAATTTGGCGAGCCCGAAGTCCAGAACCTTGGCGTGCCCACGCTTGGTTACAAAAATGTTTGCCGGCTTGATATCCCTGTGGACAATGCCTTCACTGTGAGCCGCATCGAGCGCGTCAGCGACGTCAATCGCTAGGGTCAGCAGCCGATCGATCTCCATGGCATTGCCGGAGATCAAGTGCTTGAGAGTCATACCGTCTAGAAATTCCATGGCAATGAATGCTCGCCCCTCATGCTCTCCAATGTCATAAATCGTGCAGATATTGGGGTGGTTGAGCGCGGACGCCGCCTGAGCCTCGCGCTGGAACCTGGCCATCGCGTGCAGGTCGCCGACGAGATCGGGTGGTAGGAATTTGAGAGCGACAAACCGGCCAAGACGCGTGTCCTCCCCCTTGAACACCACGCCCATCCCCCCGCCACCGAGTTTCTCGATGATCTTGTAGTGCGAGTAGGTCTGGCCGATCATAGCCGAGCAATCTTAGAAGTGCCGTTGGGGGAAGTCAAGCAGAAGCCGCAACTAACGTCGATTCGCTGCTCGTGCGGCCGGGCGCTGGAATGAATCGATGCTGAACCTGGAATCGGCGAGCCCGACCTAATGGCGCGCTGCTCGAAAACAATTCCATCTTCCGGGGTCTCGACTGGCCGTCGGAGATCGCCTATCGGGGGGTGTCAGGGGAACCGAATTTCAGTCGAAGCTCTTTGCAAGATTCAGTTGAAGCTCCTTGCAAGATATTGTAGGGTGACATCCCAACACTCCCCTAGTTTCAGGAAGGGCCAACAATTTGCGATTCGGGCGAAGGGGAGGGTCGTTTTAGACCATTGGTACGTCGGTCGCAAGTCGATTCGGTTAGTCCCCTGCCGCTACGGTCCGTTCAACGGGGGCGTACTTAAAGCGCCTCCGGAGAGGGCCTGTCGGCATTCAGGATTGCCTGGACCCTAACAAGGAGGCGAAATGAGGCATCCCTTTCCCCAGTCACTGAGAGGCCAGTCCGCCCGCAAGGTCAGCGCTCTGATCCGTAGGACCTTGGCGTTACGCTTGCTCCTGGGCATGCTCCTTAGCCCTGCTCTTCTCTGGGCGCAGCAGACCGATAGTCCGCAAGGACTGGAGCCGCAGACCGCGCAGGCGCTCTTGCAGCGGATCGACCAATTGGAAACGAGACTTAAGGAGGTGGAAACAGCTTTGGCAAAAGTTCAGGCGTTAAACGTCAGCCCGCTGCCACCACAACCCGCAGTGACCCCTCCAACCGTTACACCCCCTCCAGCTCCCGCGCCTCCGCAAATCGAACTGCCTCCCGTGCCGCAGACGGAGTCTGCTTCGGGGCAGACCGTAGGCGAATCGATGGACTTGAACAAGACGTTGATGCGCATCAGAGGATTCGGTGATGTTGACCTTGTTGGCGGCACCAAGAAGGGCACGACAACCTCGTTCGCCCTTGGCCAAGTGAATTTGTTCATCACCTCGGATCTGTCGGACAAATTCAAGTTCCTGAGTGAAGTGGTGTTCGAAGCGGGCTCGGACAACGTGTTCGGAGTCGATGTTGAACGCTTTCTGCTGACTTATTTATTCAACGACTATGTAAATCTCGCGGTGGGTCGCTATCACACGTCCATTGGCTATTACAATACCGCTTATCATCACAGCACATGGTTGCAAACGGCCACGGGACGACCATTCCTATTCAGGTTTGAAGATCAAGGCGGGATTCTGCCAATCCATAACGTGGGCGGCTCTCTATTCGGCCGCATTCCATCCGGACGTCTTGGCCTGCATTACATCGCGGAAGTTGGCAACGGCCGCGCCACCAGCACGCCGCAGAGCGAGCCGGTACAAAACGAAGTTGATGAGAACAACCATAAGGCCGTCAACTTTGCGATTTTTGCGCGGCCGGAGGCTGTGCCTGGATTGCAGACGGGGTTCTCCTACTATCGTGATCTCTTGACGCCGATGAATATGCCAAAAGTTAGCCAGACCATTATGGATACCTACGTCGTTTACAATGGTCGAAACTTCCAGTGGCTGAACGAAGTGGTGCTCGTTCGGGAGGCTCCCCATGGTACATCGCGCGTGTACAACATACCTGGCTTCTACACCCAGCTTTCCAGACGGTTTGGGGCGTTCACTCCTTACTTCCGTTATCAATATATAAACGCTCCACTGCAGGGGCCCGTGTTTTATACTAACGTAGGTTTGCAAACCGGCCCTTCGGCGGGTTTACGCTATGACGTGAGCGAATTTGTGGCCTGGAAGCTACAATATGACTACAACGCACTGAAGGCAGGTCAATCTTTCCAGACGCTGGCTCTCCAGGCCAGTTTCACTTTTTAGAGCTGTGCTAACGTGCCTCGACGATTGACCATATTCTTATTGTTGCTGGCCAGCGCCGCCCTGGTTTTCGTGGTGGTGCCGATGAAGATCAGCGGGCGCGCGGGATTTCCGCCGCAAGGACGCGCGGGGGTGGAGGACTGCCTAGCGATTGTCGTGAATCGATCGAATCCGGTAGAAAGCCTTTCCTTCACGGAACTACGCAAGATCTTTCTGGGAGACCAAAATCACTGGTCGAACGGCCGTCGCGTTACAGTCCTGATGCTGGAGCCCGGCAAAGTCGAACGACAAGTGGCACTCACGCAGATCTACCAAATGGATGAGAAAGATTTCAACAAATACTTTTTGCATAGCATGTTCACCGGCGAGGTGCACACAGCTCCGAAAGCCCTGGCAACTTCCTCCGAAGTGCTCAAGTTCGTGTTCAATGTGCCTGGTGCGATCGGCTATCTGAAAGCCTCGGACGTTGATGATTCGGTGAAGATCGTTCGCATCGATAGCCGCCTGCCTGGCGAGAAGGACTATTCGATTCGACTGCGTGGAAAACCGGCCAAATAATTTCGGCTGACCGGGTGCCGCCAGGCAGGCCATTTCGACGGCCAGCATTGGGCAGCACACGAATGCGAAATAGAACTCAACTCCGGTTTGGCGGCTTTCGCGATGGAATCGAAATCGTGCAAAGTTGGCACGAAGGGCAGGGAGCTAGGGCTTGTTCTTGCCGAAATAGAGAAAGCGTTGAGGAATAGGCCTCTGTTGGGTGAAGGAATGAAGACAAGAACACTGACTGGAATGCCCGCATTGCGCTTCGAGCAGCAATGCCAGGCTTCAGCCATATCGCCGGCAAAACGCTATCCGTGGATTTGCAAGTCAGTCGAGCACTTGCAAGCGTCGTTTAACAGCTAAGCGATGGGGAATACGTATGATTTCGTGTTTCCTGTTGTCTATCTTGACAGAAACCAATCTCGCAGCTTGGCACCCCCTACAACACGCTGGCTCGGTACGGAGTAGGGTGTATGCACGACGTGAGGACAGGCCGGTAGAAACAAAAGTTGGTCGGGCTGATCTCTATCCGCGGCCGTCTTGAGGTACCTGTGGGCGCGAACATCCATTGCCACGATTACCTCATATCGTTGACCTCTAGGTCTCTCGATGTAAAACGCACAGATCCCATTCTCGACCTGTGAAACAGCCTCCTCGTGCGTTAAGGTCCAATGAGTTCCATCTGGCATGAGCCCACAAATCGCATGGATGCGCTCATTTGCGTCTGTTCGCTCGGTCTTCACGACGCACCGTATACGGCGGTATCGAGCCATATGTGTTTTCTAGCCTCCTGACGATTCCAACGCCCGTTGGATATCGTTTTGTTTTCGAGCAAAGCCTCTATCAACCGCGAAGGTAGGTCAAGCGAGTAAACACCTTATATCCGGTCAGCGTTTTTCGGCCCACCGAAAATACCCGCAGTCTCTCTGTACGCGTCAAAATCCGGCGGTAAACCGCACTAAGGACTCTAGGATCAGGGTCGCACTATTGGGAACTATCTCTGTGGCGATAGGATGAGAAGCACAGTCGCAGGATTATTTGTTGAACTCCGGATTGCAGATTTTGGAAAACTGCGCGCAAGGAACACAAGTAGAACAGTCTTAGGTGAGTTTTTTCTTGAAATTTTGGTGGGCCCGCCAGGATTTGAACCTGGGACCAACGGATTATGAGTCCGCTGCTCTAACCGCTGAGCTACGAGCCCCACCACGGATAACGTCTTGATTTTATAACATTTGTGAGATTTGCGGAGAAGATTCAAATGCCCGAAAACGGTGCACTGTAGTAAATTCGTAGTAGTTTCCTACGTCGCGGCGAGCCCTAAGTTTCACTTCTGCGATTACCGCAGCGTTTATCTGGCATTAGCCAGTTCGCTGGTCCGACCTGCCGTGTGCTCGCCCCGGGCTTGATTCTTCCAGATTGACTTCTTCCTTGGCGAGAGGTAAAAGATGATGCCCCGCAACAGTCCAGCCTCGGAGATAGGAGACCACCCATGAATCGCCTTCTACTTCTAAAGGTTGCCCTCGTGACTGCGGCTTGTCTGACTCTTTCCTGGCAAAACCTCGCCCAGAACACCGCGACCCACAATCCAACCTGGTGGGCAAAATACCAGTATCTTTCACAACATGCTCCCTCGGCGGACGGTGCTTCCAGCTCATCTCTCACCGTTGGCAGCAATATCGATGTTTCCAATGAGTGTGGTCCGCAAAGCGAGACTTACATCACCATTAATTCTCAGTCTTCGAAATCCCTCGCTGCGGGCTCGAATGAAATCTTTCGCCTTCCTATGCGCGGCTACTTCTCCACCGATAATGGTTCCACCTGGGGTGCGCTCGATGTGCCTCTCCCGCCGCCGCTACAGGGCACCCATGACACCCGCTTCGGTTCGGATCCCTCGCTGGCATTCGATTCAAGCGGAAACCTTTTCTACAGCTATATCGTTGTGTATTTCGGCGGAGGCAGGGGTATTGATGGCTCAGAGATGGCTGTGGCCCGCTCGACCGATGGCGGGCAAAGCTATCCGCAGTTGACCCTCTTTAACTTTCAGGGCGGCTCAAATCATTTCAATGACAAACCCATGATTACATCGGACACCAATTCTGGAAGCCCCTTCCGCGACGGCATCTACGTAGCCTGGGATGCTTCCAGCGGAGGGAGCGCCGCGAACGGCGGAATCCACGTTGCCCGTTCTTCGGATGCCGGAGCATCCTTTACTCTCACTCGCGTGGACAATCCCTCCGGCCCCGGCCGTGGAATTGGTGCTGTCCCCTTTGTCGGCCCCAACGGGGAAGTCTATGCAGCTTGGAACGATTACGGAGATAATCTCATCGCTTTCAATCGCTCCTTCGACGGCGGCGTTACCTGGGATGAGCAGCGCACGATTTCGCTGAAGACTGCGGCCGTAGATGTCGCCATCCCCTCGGAGATATTCCGTCGGGCGCTCGTTTATCCCGCCTGCGACACAGACCGTTCCAACGGCCCACATCGCGGGCGTCTCTATTGCTCTTGGATGGATCTCACGCCCGATGGTGTTACCGACATCTTCGTTTCTTTCTCCGACGATCGCGGATCGACGTGGACAGTTCCCCACGCGGCTACCGACCAGTTCCCCACCAAGCTCGTGGACCATTTCAATCAGTGGCTCGCGGTTGACCCGGTCACCGGCGATGTCAATCTCTCCTTCTATGACACTCGCAATGACACCACGGGCTTCCGTTTCATGACCGATACTTATTTCACCCAATCCGTCGACGGTGGTGTCACCTTTCTCACTCCCAACGTGCGGGTGAGCTCCGTCAGCTCGAACGAGCACGATTGCAATGGCCTGTTTCCCTGTCCGGCGATTGACTATGGAAATCAACAGGGCGACTACGAAGGTCTGGCCTCTCTTGGAGGCGTTTCTCATCCGATCTGGACCGACAGCCGCCGTCAGCTAGAATCCTCTGCGGGATGCAGAACCAATCTCTTGATGGAGGAAGTCTTTACCGCCACCGTCAAATGAGGACGTGGACTTGCGAAGGGAAAGGGCGGCTAGGTCGCCCCATCACGTACAATCGAGATGCTTGTGCTCACCCATGCCGATATTTTTACTGTCAGTCATACGGGGTGTTCCATTCCGGAGGAGTTGAGTTCAGCACTCAAAGCCTATTCTAAAATAATTCGGGCGCTCTCTTACAATGCATTTACCAGGCATCACTGACTCAGTCACGTTTGCTGCCGCCATGTTCGGTCGGCGTACCCCCCGTGATGGGCATGCCACAGAGGCACCAGCAGCTATCCAGTAGCCTCAGAATTCCTACATCGACGAAGAGCTCCCACCGCGTTGCGACTCTCTCCTCTCCAACCTGCAAGTTCTTTGCGTGCCGCTACCAACATCCCCACCTGTTCCTGAGGCCAGCGTGACCGATCGGAGTAGTACCTTCCCGCTTCGGTTCTTGGCGGTATCTGCATTGTGGCTTACTGAGTGTGAGGCCACGTCCGGCATCCTCCTTTTTGCCAAGGTATCTTCAACGAAGGAGCACGTATGAAACAAATGCTTTTTGTTGGCGCAATCCTGCTTTTCGGCGTTTCGATTTCTTTGACGGTGGGTGCGGAGCAGGTCGCGGCGCAAGGGCCTGCGGGCGCGGGCGCGTCTGCTGCCGCGCAGGAGAGCTCGCATTCCATTAATCCGATCAAATGGGTCAAGAAAGATTCCAAGAATCCCGCCGATGCGCCAGGAAGCAGGAGCGACGTAGAGAAAAAGCTCACCCCCAGCCTGCAAGCCCAGGGCATACTGGCCGCTAACGCAACCGCTACCGACGCTTGTGCGCCATTCACGGCATTGGATGGATGCCTTGCTGCCCTTCACGCCAGCCACAATCTCGGAGTGGATTTCAATTGCCTCCGCGCCGACGTGACGGGTGTGCACACCAGTGCGGATATGTCCGGCTGCAAGGTCGCTGACGGAGAGAAAGCTCTGGGCCTGAACAAGGCCATCCATCAGCTGAAGCCGGATGCCAACGCCAAGCAAGCCACAAAGGACGCGGAGCAGCAGGCCAAGGACGATCTGAGGGGAATCGGCGGGTGACTCCGACGCGCGAGAAATCTCCAATTTGCAGCGTCGGGGGGGCAAGTCGTCTTTATCTACTATTGCGACTTTGTGCGGTCGAGTGGCTTCATATCCTGTCTCGTGGGCTGACCCGTTGTCGACGCTGTTTCTTTCGAGATGGACTCCTGCCGAAGTGCTTCTAGTTTCCTCATCGCATCGAGCCTGTTCTGGTCCAGAACCTGCGCGAGGGATCTGAGTCGATGCGTGCCCTGGCATCTGGGCAGTCCGTTGCTCTAACCGCTGAGCTACGAGCCCTTCAACAACGTACGAGTTCGGCGACTCCGCTTTGCGTCGTTTTTGCGTTGATGCGCATCACTTTGCCGCCTTCTTCTTCGACGTGACCTTCTCCATAGCCTCCTGGAGTTGGTCCGACGAAATGGTATTGTACTGCATGTCCGGTTCTGTCTCAGTGCACCAAACTGCGGCGCAGTCGGTTCTTAGCCCGGAAGATAATGGTTTTGACCGCAGGAAGACGGCGGTTGAGCGTGCGGGCAATCTCGGAGTAGCTCATGTGTTTGTAATAGCGGAGCATGAGCGGAACCTTGTAATGATCCGGCAAGCGATTGAGTTGTTTCCTCAACTCGCGCTTAGCCTCCTTGCGCAGAACTTGCGAGAGTGGAGAAAGAGTGGAAACGTCCGGGAGGGCGCAAAGATCTATTCCCGCGACGGTCGAGCATTTCTCGCGCTTCCGCCGGCGCAATTTATCAATGCAATGCCGGCCGGCCACTTGACAGACCCAAGGACGGAACGGATGCGCCCCATCCTTTTTCTCGAGCACGCTATGCAGTTTCAAGAAGACCTCCGCCGCGGCATCTTCCGCGTCTTCCGGTTGGCGAAAGAACCGACGGCAGACCTGCAAGACGTGGTGATAGTGAACGGTATAGATTGAGCTTAAAACCTCCGGGCAAGTTTGCAGTACCTGATTCAGGGCCGTGCCGAGCCCGACTTCTTCGTGGAGGATTGAGGGAGATAAAGTTGCCATAGCCACTCCTTCGCCAAGAGATTTGGGCACACCACTAGTTCCGGTTCCGACGGATGCAAATCCCGGACCCCGGTCTGTACCGCAGTTCAGCTATTTGGAACGATCTCCTCCCCGGTCGGGGTTCTTCGGTCGCGAAACCGAAGCAGGCCGCCGGTGAGGAGCGGAAAAATCCTTCGGGCGCGAACGTGGCTGCTCGCCTCTGATCGTGTCACGGCGACGAACAACTAAGAGTGTCAAGTCGTCACCCGGTGAGCAGGAGTCAGCGAAATCGAGAACGGTTCCAAGCAGAGAGAACAGGGCTTTACTTGCGCTCACGCCGGAGACAGTTCTAGCTGCGGCCGTCAACCGCTCCATTTCGAACTCGTCGTCTTGTACATTCCGGCACTCGGTCACCCCGTCGGAGTAAGCCACCAGCATATCGCCTGGGTCGAGCGTGACGCTCCCGGTTTGGAACGCGGCATTTTTCAGAGCGCCGAGCATGGGGCCACCTTTGTCCAGTCGTTCCAGTGTCTTGTTGTCCTTCAAAAGCAGGGGCGCAGGCAGGCCAGCGTTGCAGTACAGGAGTTTATGCTTCTGCGGATCGATTCGTGCGAAGAACAGGGCCGTCATCGGCGGCTCGCCGTCGTCGTGGCATAGCTCGCGGTTCACCTCAGCGACGGCATCGGCTGGGCTCGCATATCTCCGCGCAGACCGCTGGATCAAGCCCATCAGATGAGCCTGCCAAATTCCCGCGGTTAATCCTTTGCCGGCGATATCGCCCAAGACCACCCCAAGGGCGGAGCCGAGTTCCATCACTTTGAAAAAATCCCCCGAGAGATGCCGCACCGGGAAGATTTCTCCGGCGATCTCAAACTCGCCCCAGCTGAGTTCACGCGGTGCACAAAGCCTGCGCTGCACCTGGGCGGCTTCAAAGATGGCCTGCTGCAATTTCGCTTGATCTCGGCGGAGTGCGTTCAGTTCGTCCGCGAGGAATGCAGCCTTCTCCGTGAGATCGCAATCGGTTGCAGCCAAAGCCTCGGCTGACAAGCCTTGGTCTCCAGGTGCTGCAGGTTGCACCTGGTGGTTGCGGAGCGCAGTTCGCTTGATATCCAGCATTCTTTCGGTCAAGGCCATCATATTCCGTGTCATCCTACGAATTTGTAACCAACTCCGTGTACGGTCAGAAAGTAACGAGGCTCCTCGGGAATGGGTTCGAGTTTCTGTCGAATGCGAACAATATGGGCGTCCACGGTGCGCGTGGTCGGAAAATTCTCGTAGCCCCAGACTTCGTCGAGAAGTCTATCGCGGCTCAACGTTTCACCGGAATGACAGAGAAAATGTTTGAGGAGCTCAAACTCCTTGCTCGAGAACTCCACGCGTTGTCCCCCGCGCATGACCTGGTAGCTGCGCAGATTGACCTCGACATCGCCAAAGGTATAGTTGTCCTGCTCCTTCGGGAGAGTGTGCGCCCGCCGCAGAACGGCCTTGACGCGGGCGAGAAGTTCGCGAATGGAGAAGGGCTTGGTGACGTAGTCATCGGCGCCGAGCTCGAGGCCAACAACCTTATCGACCTCCTGGCCGCGGGCCGTAAGCATAATGATAGGAATCGAGGGGCGCTTTGCCTTTAGCTGCTTACAAACATCCAACCCGCTCATGCGCGGCATCATCACGTCGAGGACCACCAGGTCCGGAGAATCCTTGAGGGCGCGCTCCAGTCCTTCCACGCCATCGAGCGCCGTTATAACCTGAAAGCCTTCGTATTCGAAATTATCGCGCAGGCCTGCAACCATATTTGGCTCATCCTCCACGATCAAAATCTTGCTTGTACCCATGACCTCTCCTTGTGGCTTTCTGGAACATGGCACCACCACACGTTCCGTAGCCCTCATGCGATCGCTGCCCCCGTCCGTGAGGACGGCTCCAGCGGCAACGCAATCGTAAATTTGCTGCCTTTCTCGGGGGCGCTTTCGACCTGCACGTCCCCACCATGCGCCCGGACGATATGGCGAACGAGCGCCAGACCCAAGCCCGAGCCTTTGATGTTATGCACCAGCGGATCACCGCAGCGGTAAAACTTCTCGAAGATCTTCTCCTGCTCGCCGGGTGGGATACCGATGCCATGGTCGCGAACTTCCAGCTTCACGGAGCCGTTGGTGCGATACAAGCTCACACTGATGTACTTGCGGTCCTTGGAATACTTCAGCGCGTTGTTCACCAGATTAAGCAACGAGCGGGCGATTGCTTCGCGGTCCACGTTCACCGGGGGAATATCGCGGGAGATGTTTTCCTCGAACGCAAAACCGTTTTGTTCGATCTGGAAACGATAAGAGTCCAGAGTGGAGCGAACCAGTTCTGGCAGGTTGGTTTCCTTGAACTCGTATTCCTTACGACCGGCCTCGATACGGGAAAAGTCCAGGATATTGTTAATCAGGGCTGTGAGCCGTTCGCTCTCCTCGCGGATGATGCGGAAATATTCCTGGTATTTTTCCTTTGCGGTAAGCCGCCCAAGTTCCAATGTCTCGGCATAGAGACGAATGAGCGCCAGTGGCGTGCGCAATTCATGGGAAACGTTGGCGACAAAATCGGATTTCAGCCGCGCGAGATTCATTTCCCTGGAAACGTTGCGATAGGTTAGAAATATCCCGCCGATCATCACGAGCGAGAGCGCCGCGAGCACGGCATAGTTGTATCTTAAGAACCTCGCTCCAATATCCGCTATGGTTTTGCCCGGAAATTTGATCCCCCATACCATGCCCGGAAAAATATCAGCGAACGGGCGCTCCACTTCGGGCTTGCCGCCGTCCCAGTCTGCGGAAACTACCCAAGGAGTTGGATCCTTCGGAGAATGGATCATCATGGCCGGGGGATTTGGATCGGCCCTCAGCATGGCACTCTTGCTATTCAATACGTCCTTCATTACCGCAGGGAAGAAGTTCTTCTGCAGGTAGTCGCTGTCAAAAGCGACCATACCCAGGGCCACGTCATCCTTCGGGACACCGGAAGGGATGAAATAAGCGAAATTCCAGTAGGTTAGCTGATTTCCCTGGGGCGTCCACCATCCTTCGAAACCCACCGGCAGTTCTTCCTTCGCCTCCATCATTCGTAGTTTTGCCGACATACTCGATGCTTCTACGGGCAGCCAAGCCTTCATGCTCTTAATTGTTTCCTCTGCGAGTGCGCAGAAGCCCATATCATGTTCGTGGCCGGCCTGCGCGCGAGTCAGCAGCACATTGCTGTTCTTGTCGTACAAGAGCGCATAGGAATACTCCGGATGCTCTGAAAGGATTTGTCCGAGGCGGGCTTGGATTTTGGATTCGCCCTCGTCGGGACTTGGAAACTCGTTGCGCACCGGCTCCAGTTGCTCGTTGGCCTTATGCCAACTCTTTTTTTCCGCAATCTTCAGCACGTAGGTAAAGTCGCGCTGGATGGCGGCTTCAATGGCCTGGTCGCGCTGAATATGCTTCAAGTTCCAGATACTGAAGGCCATTAGGGCCGTCGCCGGTAGGACGATGGCCAGTTCCAGTGTAAGAAGAGTTCTCGTGCGGTCCGTCAATCGCCACTTCTTGGACATTCCAAGCCCCTCCAACCGGTTCAATCTCTTCGTAGCCTAGTGAGACTATAAAGACCCGTTAGGCCGGGTGTGTCAAGCCATCGCAAAGGATTGTAAAAAATTGTAAAAACGGAAGCCGCGGCACACCCGCTATGACACTGATTCCCTTGGAATTAATTGCAAGGTGAGCGCGAACGGCTCTGAGGTGAAGGTCTGCGACGCTGGCCAGAAGTCCCGTTCGGGAAGTGTGGGGATGCCGTATTCTTGATGCCCTCTTGGTGCACTTTCACCTGCAAATGAGCCTATCCAGGTGCGGCTGAGGGCAAGTTAAATTTACAGAAAAGACGTCAAAATCGATTGCGCTCGCGGTCCTGCCTGATTGCCAGTTGCGGGCGTAGGCTCGCGAGGTTCTTCAGCGCGTTGTACCAAAACGCCGCGCCCAGGCTGAGAAACGCCACCGTGACCAAAAGGCCCGGCACTTCGTTTGAGGACCGCGCCCAGTCTCGCCTGTCGGGGGAGAGCTTGAACTCGGAGCGAGCAAGTTCACTCTTAAGCGAAGCGGACTCGTCAATGAGCTTGTCGGAATCGCTGACCAGCTCGGCGTTCACTTCTTGCTGGTAGGCCGCAGCCAGGTTCTCGCGCGCGGGGTTTCCATCCAGGGTCGCGCGAAGCCAAGACTCCGCGTCCTCACGGCTGGCAAATCCCGGCACAGCTTCGAGGGCTTGCGCGGCTTTGCCTTTTGCTTCCACAGTGACTCTGTCTTCGGTGGGAGCGATGGAAAGGCTGTCGCTAGCCGATTGCTGCGAATTACCGGAAGGCGAAGCGGCGGTGTGAGAGCCCCGACGACCCTTGTGTTTCGGGGATTCCTTTGGCGGTTCAGGGACGGCGGCGACCGAGCGCAAGACAGAAGCCATGGCCTTGCGATATACGTCGGGCACAACGGTTTGCGCGTCTTCTGAATGTGAGAATTTCTCCGCCTGCTTGTCAATGGCTTCCGCACTGGCGGCCAATCGTGCGCGCAATTCGGCGCTTTGAGACATCGACTGAAGCAGTCGAATACAGTCAAAGTGCATGGCAAAGACGAAAATGCAGGAAAGCACGACCGTCACGAGGCGTGCTTCCAGGGTGAAGCGTTGCGAGGCCCGGTCCATGACGTGATCGAACCAAGCGCTCAGGCCTTCCAAGCGCGGCTCGGGCGGCGCAGGAGCCGGCTCCGGGGTCAATCCTCCCGTGGCAGGAGTGGACTCCGGCTCGGGTTCCTTCCCTTGTGCAGTCGCTTCTTCAACTGCGACGGCCACGCTCCCCTGCGTTTCGAGCGGCTCGGCGTGGCGAACGATGCCTTCGTCGAAATCCGCAACCTCTGGGGCGAAACGATCGTTTTGTAACGGCGTATCCTCCGAGGCGTGGCGGACGATGCCCTCATCGAAATAAGCCCTCGACTGGACAGGCCGACTGCCTTGTGCCAGTCCTCGCTTCTCTCTGGCTCCCGGCTCATTCTCCGTCCACGCGATCGTGAGCATGGCGCGCTGGGCAGGATCGGGTAGGGTGCCCGGAAACGGATCGGAAAGCTTTTCGAGGACGGCGAGCAGCTCTTCGACACGGATCGACGTGGCCAGGCGCCAGCGGCTGAGCAGGCCGCCAAGAATGGCGCCGACGAGCGCCCCGGTGCGCCATGGATGCTGGCAGAAGTCGATGGCTGAAACGTAGCCGGCGAGGAGGTCCGAATATTTGCAAATACCCGCAGCGAACAGATGCTTGGCAATCACCAGAGCGATGGGAGTGACGAAGAAACCTGTAACCCCACCCAGGATCCAAGGCAGAAAGGCAATTGAGGCGGCAACGCCTTGCAGCTTCCCGGCCGTCTCTGGCGGAATGAAGGGGAGCCGGTCCGCGCGAAGGCAAAAGCGAGAAAAGACCGAGTCAGAAATCGCGGGGTGACGCAGGACTCTCCCAGCGATTTCCTTAGCCCAGCGCCCGGACGCCTCATCCGGACAGGCGGTCTCGAACAGGTCCGCCAGGCTACGCCGCAAATTGGCGCCGCGTAAGCCTAGCAGGTCGATCACAAGCTGCGTGGCCGCCGTGACGAACAGGCTGGCGACGAGTATGAGGACAACAAAAGCAATTACGGTATCAAGGTGTTGGAACATGGTGGTTTTCCGATATGAAAAGTGTAGAGGAGAGTCCTGGGGGCGGACAGCGAAAAAAGCCAGGTGAGTAGTCTTATCGTTACGGCCGGTAGAAGGCCGTGCCGTAGGCTGAGTCCTACAGTCTGGTCACTGTGTTCTGTGCCACTTGTGCGTACGCGTGACAGCAGCAGGAGGTCTGGTTCGACAAGCAGGTCACGCCATCCAAACCTAAACATCATGCAACTGCTCTCTCCTCCCCTAAGCTGCCCCAAGAAGGAAGCAGTTGAACTGTACTGCCGATAGGTTTATTGTGTTCGTGTTTTTTGTCAGTGCCCTTTTCACGAAGTTCAAGCAGGGAGTACGCTCATGAACACTTTCCCCCGTGCAATTTTCCTTATGCTCCTACTTCTTATTCCGCCCTCGGCGACGTACGCCCAATCAACAACCGCCGACGCCCCGGCGAATTCCACGACCACTGACGTCTCTCCGGTGTCCTCCCGTAGTCGGTACCGGGAACTTTCCTTCTACACCGCTCAAACCTTTGACAATCCCCAAATCATTTCAGAACTCAGCGGTCAACACCTGTTCCTCTCGGGCGTTCGTCTTACTTCGCGCCTCTTTACTGCTCCGCACCTCTTCATCGCCGGCAATCTGGACCTCAAGCCCCTCGCAATTTATTCCAGAAACAGTCCTAATGGCCGCCAATACACCTACGGCGGTGGTGGCTCTATCGGCTTGCAGTTTGCCCCTCGCCTAGGCTGGCGTTGGCAGCCCTACTTCGACATCGATGGCGGTCTGCTTTGCTTCACCCGCGATATCCCTCTTCCCAACACTCGCCGTGTGAACATGACTTTCGACTTTGGTCCGGGTGCCCTGATTCACCTCCGTGGGAACAATGCCATGCGCACCGGCGTTTGGTTATTCCATTTCTCCAATGGAAATACCGCTCCTCGGAACTGGAACCCCGGTTTCGATGGCTTCATGCTTTACGTATCCTACACGTACCGCAATTTCGCCCCTCACCGTCTCCACAGGCATTCCTCTTGATGCTTTCGTCTCCATCCATTCGAAATCTTCCCAGGCGCGGTCGGAAAACCAGTACTAACCAATTCGCGTCGGACGTTCATCAAGTGACTCGACACTCGTTATTCAAGGGAATAAGTTGGGATCATGAACCAAGAGTGTCGTGGCTTGAGGTTTGCGTTCATCGCTGGGGCCGAGGTTTCTCCTGAAACCTCGCCTACTGCTTTTGTCCCCGCACGTGTGACAGAGATAAGCCTGCGCGGGTGTTTCCTTGAGACTTCTGCGTCGTTTGAGATGCAGCGCCCTGTTTTGCTGAGGATCCACGATTCAGGAGAATATTTCGAGGCCAAGGCATCAGTCCTATATGTCAAACCTTCGGGCACGGGTCTGGTATTTCGTGAAATAAAGCCTCAATTTCGAGCCGTTTTGCAGAAGTGGGTTCTCACCGCGTTGGATAATCAACTTAATGAGGCTGCAATTCCCGAGTAGTTGCCTTACCGGACAAGCCCCGTTCCAGGAAAGCACACATGTTGAAGAGTCAGCCGCGATCAACTCGCCGGCAAATTATTCACACGACTTGCAACTGCAACGGAATTGCCGGAACGGTTGCGATCCTTGGATCTCCCGCGAAGAATCGCAATTCCGCTCAGACGGCAACGGAAACACGAAACGGAAAAGTGCAATGCTTTAGCGGGTGGAAAACCGATAGATGGTGACAGACTGAAATTCACCGCCGGGCCGCAGCACGGTTGATGGAAAGTCCGGATGATTTGGCGAATCGGGGAAATGCTGCGTTTCGAGGCACAAGGCGCCATGCTGAATGTAGGGAACTCCCTGCTTCCCTTTGATGGAGCCATCCAGGAAATTGCCCGTGTAGAACTGCACGCCGGGTTGCGTGGTTAATACCTCCAATACCCGGCCACTCGCGGGATCATACACCTCCGCGGCAACCGTCAAGGTGTGGCCTCCGCCATCGATTACAAAATTATGGTCGTAGCCGTGACCCAGGCGGATCTGCTCATTATCCGCATCGATGCGCTCGCCGACCGCATGAGCCTTGCGGAAATCAAAAGGTGTCCCCTCGACCGGCTGCAACTCACCCGTAGGAATGAGGTGCGAATCCACCGGAGTGAACCTGGACGCGTTCAGCTTCAACTGATTCTGCAGGATGGTGCCGTGGCCCTGTCCGGAGAGATTGAAATAGGAGTGATTCGTGGGGTTGAAGACAGTGGGCTTATCCGTTGTGGCGGTGTACTCGATCTTCAAATCGCCGGCCTTGAGGGTATAGCGAACCGTGGCACTGAGATTCCCGGGGTAGCCCTCTTCGCCATCTTTGCTGAGGTATTTCAGCTCTACTCCATCGTCAATGGGCGTCGCCTGCCACATGACGTTGTGAAATCCGTCCGGGCCGCCATGAATGCTGTTGATGCCGTTGTCGTTTTTCGGGAGATTGTATTCCTTGCCATCCAGCGTGAATTTTCCGCCGGCAATGCGATTGGCGTAACGCCCGACGATGGGGCCAAAAAACGAAGCGCTCTTTGAATGGTTGTTTTCGTAGTAGCCCGCCGGGTCATCGAAGCCCAGCACGACATCTTCAACCTTGCCCTTTCGATCCGGCACTTTTATCGAAACGACCGTGCCGCCGTACGTAATGATTCCGACCTCGAGCTTTTCATCTTTCAGCGTGTACAGATCTACTTGAGCGCCATTCGCTAATTTCCCGGCGCTTTTCCGGCTGACTTCCGTTTTGGCAAAAGCGGCGCACGCCGCGCCCGAAAAAATCAGCAACGCTACTACAAATTGCCTAAAAGTGATCATGGCCCCTCGTGTGTTCCATTCTATGTCTCCTCAAAGATGCAGACAACCTCAACACTCGGCAATCCGCGCCTGGGTTTCTTGGTCAAATTTTTGGAACGCCCGCGGCGCTCAGGGAATTGCGATATCGGAGTATACTCGTGGGTCCTTCCGCATCACCCGGAGAGCACTGTGCGCTTCAACGATTGCATTCGTGGCTCTGTTGTCCTCAGCGATGGCGCCTGGGGGACGGAGTTGCAAAAACACGAATTGCAACCCGGAACCTGCGCGGATGAGTGGAACCTGACGAAACCAGAGATTGTCCGCAAAGTCGCGGAATCGTACGTGGAGGCGGGAAGCCGCATCATCCTGACGAATACATTTCGGGCTAATCCGATCAGCCTGGCTCAGCATGGCCTCGATGGCCAGTGCGAGGCCATCAACCGGGCAGGCGTCCGGATTTCGCGGTCGGCAGCCGGCCACACGGCGCTGGTCTTCGCTTCCATCGGGCCCAGCGGAAAAATGTTGCTCACAAATCAGGTGACTTCCGCAGTACTCCAGGAAGCATTCTCTCTACAAGCGCGCGCACTCGCCGACGGAGGCGTGGACGCCCTGCTGATCGAGACGATGACGGATCTGGAAGAAGCAAGAATTGCTGCGGCGGCCGCTCTCGAGACGAACCTCCCGGTCATCGTTTCCCTGGTATTCGACTCCGGGAAACATCGCGACCGAACTCTCATGGGAAATACGCCCGAACAAGCAGCGGTGGCACTGGCAAGCGAGGGCGTGCATGCCATTGGCGCCAATTGCGGCGTCGGGGTGCGAGAGTCCGTTTCAGTCTGCAAACGGCTAGCGGCCGCTTGCTCTCTTCCCCTGTGGATGAAACCAAACGCGGGCCTGCCCGAAATGGTGGATGGTAAGGCGCGCTATAAGACGACCCCTGCGGAATTTGCCGAAGCGGCGAAAGAATTAGTGGAAGCAGGTGCCACCTTTGTGGGCGGCTGCTGTGGCACGAGCCCAGCCTTCATTCGCGTCCTGGCGCAAGATCCGGTCTTTCGCGGCGCCTACTGTTAGCCCGTGCACTCCTGAATTCAATCTGCTTTTGATTGCTTTTCGGCTGGCATCATTTCCATGGTCCAGACCGCAGCGGGTCGCATGTACATAGAGGCGCGGTAATTCCCAGTGATATCCCAAGCTTCTGGCGTACGGAACCAGTATCCCTTGGTTTCGTACGTCGTGTGGTAGATACCCCAAAGAGTCTGGAAGGCTTCCTTTTTCATCCCGGAACTCAACATCAGCGCCGCTACGCTCATCGTTGTGCCGGACCAGACTTCCTGCACCTGTTGGTTGTCCTTTAAGCTGATGAGCTTCCCGTCTGTGCCCATGCCGTTGACCGCTCCCATGCTGCCATCGGCAAATTTCATGACATTGAAGTCGTAGATCTTTTTCAGCGAGCTCAACTGCATCTCGCGCGGCACGATGTCGCCAAGCCCGGTCATGCTGGCATACCACTGTCCCGCCAATTGATCCGCCTGAATGTTTTCCTTGTAATCGCTAAGGGTGTCGTAGCGGAAATAGGTTCCGTTCCACAGTTTCTTGATGTAACTGGCCTGGCTTTTCTGAAATTGTGCTTTATAGTCCGCGGCAGCTTTCGAATCGCCCAACTGCTTGGCGGTCTCTTCGGCAGCGCGCAAAGCGGCCAGCCACAATCCGCCGGAGTAGGCGCTCTCGCCCCGCACAACCCATTCATCGTAGGTCTGATCGGGATAGCCCTGATTCTCCGGGATGCCGTCGCCGTCGGCATCGAATTGATGCAGATAGGCAATCGCCTCCTGCACGGCGGGCCAGGTATATTTCAGGAACTCCTTGTCTTTCGCGCCGGAAAGCACAAAATCGCGATACACCAGCAGCACAAATTTCGGATTCAGGTCCTTCCAGCCGTTCGTATCCTGCCAACTGAATTGGTTGATTTGTTTGAAAGGATCTTCCTGTGGCACGCCGAGGTCATGAGGAACCGCGCCCTTCGCTTTTCGTATGCGGTATTGCGCGGTGCCGGTCTGGTTGGATTTCCAGATCCAGGTCATCCGTTCCTTGGATTCCTGCGGCACGGTATCCGCAAATTCCCGCATAATGCCTTTCTCGATTTCCGGCCAGAACTTGATGAGCGGCATGGAGCCGTAGAAACGCACGTCCAGTGTCTCGTAGTAGGGATAGTCATAGCATTCCAGGAAGGAATAAACCGACGGCGATTTCGGGTCCGCCCCGACCGGCCGGCCCCACGCAGTACCGCCATCAGCAAGGGGATAGAGCTCGTTGAACAACATTCCGCGATACCACAGCGGCGTGTTCTCATCCTTTATATAGGGTGCTTGCCAGCGATCGATGGCTTCGCTCCAGGTCGTTGCGTTCTTTAATCCGTCGCGTGCAATGGCCCAAGCATTCAGTCCGCTGGTTCCATAGAAGTCCGTGTAATGGCGATGCCACTTGCGGCCGGCGCCAAATTCGAACACAGGCAAATCCCACGCGATCACCATGGGAATCACGCGCTTTTGGCCCGGCTCGAGGGTGAAGCGCACGGCAATCGCACCAGCCAATTTTTCACCACTGCTTGTCCAGGTATCCGCACTGTTGGCAAGTTTGCCGTCCTTTGCAAACGGGCCCCATACTTCAATACCGGGGCCCTCCGGGCTGAAGGTGGTCTGGTAACTCACTTCGACGCCGGGTTCCTCCACGGTAGCAATCGCGAACTGGCCGTCCCACTCTTCGGTGACCGGGCCGAGGTGGTTGCGGTCAAACACGATTCCCTTCATATCTTTGTTGCCGCCGAGTGATTCGTGCGCAGCGCGGTTGAAGTTTCCTTCGTTCAACGCCTGGCTCAAATCGCGGCGATAGTCCCGGAACCATCCCAGCATGTTCTCCCAAGACAGCAGCACGGAGACGGTCACGCGTTTATTTGTTGGATTTTCCGCCTGCCAGCGGTATACCGCCACGGGATAACTGGTCTCTTTGTAGTTGTCGGGCAAGATCGGCGAGAACTGCTCGAGAACGACGTGCGCGGGAAACTTTTCCCACTTGTAGTCAAACCACGATTTCGGATACAGCGCGTAGTAATCGCCGGCGCCGACGGGATAGTCCCACTGCCAGGCACCGAGGGCACCGTTTTTCGGATGATCGTTGAGCAAAACCCGAGCCGTACCCTCGCTCTGACCCTCGGCCTTTTGAAACATTGCAAACTGATTGCCGGGAACAGTTTCATACTTGTGCACGCCGGGCTTCAAATGCCAGCGCACAAAATCGCCGCGATAACTCCGCGAAAATGTTCCTGAACCAAATCCGCCGACGGGCGCGCCTTGCCAATAGCCGTCGTCAACATGCGAGGCTTCCAATCCCGGCTTCTTCTTCCCGGGATTTTCCAGCGGGGCACCCAGCGGTCTTTTCCAGGCTGCCTTGGGAATGTCGTCATCGGCACGAAGCAGTGGAGCGGCAGTCAAAACGAGCGAACTCAGAAGGAGCGCGAAGCTCCCCAAGCGCGGATTCATGATCCCTCCAGGCGGAACAAACGAGGACCGGACGGTCCCAGGATGGACCGCCCTCTACCACCCAAAACTATAGTACAAAATCGTTATTCTGTATATATAAAGGTATCGGCTTTGCCTTGTTCGGCACCGCTATCCGGCAGCGACCAGCTTCAATTCTTCTTCGCCGGAGCGGGCGGGCGTATCTTCTCTGGCGCAACAATTCCCTGTCCCTCCAGGACGCTGTAGAACTTGTCGGCCTCAAGATCCTTCAGCGTTTCCACCTTCCCCGAAGGCCAGATAATTTCCAGGCTGTCGATCTTGGTGGCCTTGTCCAAACCAAAATGCACGCGCAAATCGTGTTGCGAGAGATAACTCCCGCCGCTGTGAGTTTCTTCCGACTGGGTCATTCCGCCGGCCACCAGCTTCAGACGCGCTCCGATCGCCAAGCGATTGCTCTTCGTGCCCGCCAATTCAAAGCTGACCCAGTGCCGTCCCGCGATTCCACGATTCCTCAGGATCATAGGCGGGCCGTCGAGATCGTTGATCACCACGTCCATATTCCCATCGTTGAAGAGGTCGCCGACCGCGAGCCCGCGCGACACGCGCGTTTCCATCAACGCCGGCCCGGCTTGTGTACCGGCATCGCAGAATGTTCCGTCTTTCTGATTCATCTGCAGGAGCTTTGGCTCGCGATAGCGCGCTCCGGAAGGAAGAACATCCACTTGCGGATAAACATGCCCAGTCACGGTGATCAAGTCCAGCCAGCCGTCGTTATCTAAATCCACGAAAGCCGTTCCCCATTTCACATAGGGCAAGGAGGGTACGGCCACTCCGGACTTGTACGAAACATCCGTGAAATTCAAGTTGCCGTCATTTCGAAACAACACATCATACTCGTCCGCAAAATTCGTCACATACAGGGATGGCCTGCCGCTGTGCTGGTAATCGCCAATGGCAATGCCCATCGAAGCCTGTTCCGAGCCATCTTCATCCACCGCCGTCCCGGATTCCAATCCAATTTCCGTGAATTTTCCGTGCCCCTCGTTCTTGTACAAGAATTTCGGTGTGGAATCGTTCGTCACATAAGCGTCTGGCCGTCCCACGTTGTTGAAATCCGCCCACACCACCTGCATGCCGTAGTAGCCGTTGGGATCGTTTACGCCTGCAGACTTGGACACATCCGTAAAAGTTCCATCCCCATTATTGTGAAAGAGCGAATCGCCGGCCCCCTTGAGTCCGCGCGGCCCGCATTGCACATCGATTCCACGGTACTTGCAGTTCGGGGCCTTCCCAAATCCCGGCAAATCATCCAGGTGAAAATCCACGTAGTTGACGACCATGAGATCGAGAAATCCGTCTCCGTCATAATCCCCGAATGCCGCTCCGGCAGACCATCGCCCATCCGCCACGCCAGCTTTTTTCGTCACGTCCGTAAAGGTGCCATCGCCGTTGTTGCGATAGAGCACATTGCCGCCAAAGCAGGTCACATATAAATCGGGCCAGCCATCGTTGTCGTAATCACCGACGGCCCCGCCCATCGCAAAGCAAGGTGTGCCGATGCCCGCCTTGTCGGTCACGTCCGTGAACGTACCATCGTGATTGTTGTGGTACAGCGCTCCGCGGCTTTTTTCTCCCTTGAGCGCCATGGCCACGCTCGGCGCGTTGGTAAAATAAATGTCCAGCCAGCCGTCGCGATCGTAATCAAAGAGCACCACACCGCCGCTCATGGATTCGACAATGTATTTCTTCGCGGGGTCCGACGCGTGCGTGAAGGAGATTCCGGTTTTCGCCGTGACGTCTTCGAGTTGCGGGATGGCCCGGCCCTGGCACGCGATTTTCTTGGCGCCCGGTGGTGGCGGGGGAGGCGTCGGATGCCCTTGTTGCGCAACCGCCAGGTGGGCACCAAGCGAGGTTGTGATCACGACTTGGCACAGCCGGCACCACTTGTCTCTCTTCACAGACGATTCCTCATTTCTCATGGATTCTGCGGCGATTGGGGGAGTGCCGCCCCCACCTGCTTGCGCTTTTGTGCTTTCAAATTCTTGTAAATTTCAAGTTCGCGGTCCGCTTCGGTGATTCGCGCGTCCTTGCGGTAGGCGGCCTGCAACTGATAATGGACGTAATCCGTCTGTGGACTCAGCCGCGCCGCCACTTCCAGGTGCGCGATGGCTTCCTTGACTTCGCCACGATCCAGCAGAATTTTCCCCAATTCATATTGAGCATTCGGCTGATTGGGCTGAGCCGCAATCACTTCAAGGAAAAGTTTCTCAGCTTCCGCCGGCCGCGATTGCTGCAGATACACAAAACCGAGATTAAACCTGGCATCGGCATCACCCGGAGACAGAGCCAGTTCCGCTTGAAATTCCCGCGCCGCCTCATTCCAGTTCTCGGAGCGGATATCCGCTTGACCGGCGAAATAATGCGCCTTTACGAGCGACGGGTCGGCTTGCAACGCGCGACGGAGCGTCGTCACTGCCTGTCCGTAATCTCCTATTTCGATCCAAAGCTGGCCGATCATGAGGAGCGTGCCGCTGGGCCGGTCCGTTTTCTCGAACTCTTTCAGGACTTCGGCGGCTGGCAGCATATCGCCGGTGCGCGCCAGCGATACCGCCCACGCGTAGCCCACCGCGGCATCCTGCATTCCTTTTTCCCCCAGCGGAGTGAATGTCTTCGCGGCCTCCGCAAATTTCTCCTCGCCGAAGTAGGCCATGCCCAACATCGCCCGCACAGCGGCGTCATTCGGCTTTGCGGTGAGTGCCGCCGAAAGCGCCTGCGCCGCCACGTCATAATCTTGCGCACGAAATGCGGCCATTCCCAGATTGCGCTCTAAATCCGGGACCGCCGGATCCCAGCGCTCGGCATCCTGATAATGAGCAATGGCGGCACGATACCCTTTGCGAATGGCTTCAGAAGTCGCAAGATCGCTATAACTTTGGCCCAGGATCGCGCGCAATTGTTTTCCCTGCGCCTCGCCTTGCCGCTTTTGCTGATCCGTGAGATTGCTGTGCGCCAGCACGGCGGGATCAATCTCTGCGAATGGGTCCGCACTCTCTGTGCCGACAGGCGCGGCCTGCTCTTCCGCTTCCCGCGGAGGCGACACAACCGCTGCCATTCCTCCCGCGCCCTCTTCCATCATGTGCGCAGCCATGCCTTGTTGACTGGACTGGAGCACTTTGTTTTGCAATTCCCGCGCCTTCGCCAGATAGGGCTCAGCATCGACTTTGCGGCCCGAAGCGCTCAGAATCTTGCCTAAGTCGATGTAAGCCCTGCGGATCTGGTAGTTGGAGCGAGCGTCATCCATGCCCGTCAACAAGATAGCTTGGCGAAAGCAATCCTCGGCCTGTTTCATGTCGCCTTGGGCAAAGGCGTTCAATCCCAGATAGAGCCACGGATCAGGCACGCCAGGACTAATAGATGCCGCCGCCCTCAGGTATTTGTCCGACTCTTCGTAGCTTCGTTCGGAAGAGGCCACGAAACCCAGCATGAAATTCGCCAGATAATCGCGCGGGTAAAAACTTAATTCCAATTGAAACTGGGACTTGCTTTCGGGGGTTGCCACCCATTCATTCGAAGCCATGAGGACTAATCCGAGAAAGTAATGCGCGTGCGGAGTGCGCGTATCCAAAACGATCGCCTGTCGTAATTCCCTAATTGCCGCAGGCAGATCTCCCCCATCCCGATAAGCGCGCCCAAAAAGCACGCGGAGGGAGCCGCTATCTCCCGCGAGTTTTGTCATCTGCTGGAACACCTGCGCCGCGTGTGCCTTTTCGGCCGGGTCATGCGTAGCCAAGAGGGAAATGGCCAAGTCGTACAGGCTCTCGAGGTCCGGCGCTAGTTCGTTGGCCCGCGACAACGCCTTTGCTGCTTTGGGATAATCGCCCTTCATCATCCAGGCCCTGCCCAGGACGTTGAACGCGCGCGCATTATTCGGATCGTCAAGCAAAGCCTGGTCCGCTTCTCGAATCGCGCTCTCCGGATGGTTGGCCTGGAGCTGTGCAATGGCCAGGTCAATGCGCGCATCCGGAGCGTTTTCTAGCTCTACAGATCGGGTGTACAGCTCGACAGCCGAGGCGGGCGCACCTTCAAGAAGACGCAACTGGCCCAACTCCCGCAGCGCCAAAGCAATCAGTTTCTCGCTGGCTCGTGCGACCTCAACCGCATTGCCTGAGGATTTTGCCTGTTCGACATGCGCCAAGCGCTGTTGCAATTCCGCTTCTGCAGGCGTTAGGGGTCGCGGCGAGGATTTTTCAGCTTGCTTTTGACCTGTGGGCGGTTTGCCTGAGGAAGTCTGCGCGGCGCGTGTCAGCACCGGCAGAAACTGGACACACGCCAAAGCGGCGAGCCAGCAGATGTGTTCACTCCACAAGCGAATGGATGAAATAGAAGTCCCCAGGCTCACAAAGAAGTGTTCCCATGCAGTCTATTCAAAAGTAAACGGCGGGACTTGAAATATCAAGTCCCGCCGTCGTTGGGGTGGTTTGCTATGAATCAGATTCGCTTAGAAGTAGAGCCTCAGCGAATACTGTAGTTCGCGGCCCGGGTGTACCTGGTTGGCCTGCCCAAAGTTCGTGTTCGGTGCGCCACCAATCTTCGTGACAACGTTGTTGGTCGCCGAGCAGGGATTGTAATGATTTGGCAGCCCGCCGGTTCCCGTGACGAGAGGGCCGCAGATCAAGCCGTTGGCGTTGTATTCCACATCCGCAGGGGGGTTGTAGAAATTCGCATGGTTCAGGATGTTGAAGAAGTCCATGGCAAATTTGACGCGGAACCGTTCCTTGAAGTACCAGTTCTTTGCCAGTTGTACGTCGAAATTGCGGTAGTTCGGCCCGTAGCAGGAACCCCGCGAAGCATTTCCGACGGTTCCGATGGCGTAGCCGATCAACGTAAATGCATTAGCGTTCAATATCTGTCTTCCGCTTTGGGCGGAATCGCAGTTTACGGCCAGATTTCGGTCAGGTCGGTTATTGTTGGTGAAGCCTGAACCTTGAAGCGCGTTCAGTGTGCTGGTTCCGATAACGCAAGTACCATTCGTGATGTCTGCGGCGCCACAAGGTCCACCTGTCAGCGGATCCTTAGTTGATTGATAAGCGCTGGCTCCGCTCGAAAACACGCTAAGGGAAGCACCCGAACTGATGGTGAGGATGCTGTTCACTTCCCAGCCCCCCAAAGTGCTCCGTACCAATGCCGACTTGTCTGTCAGCTTTGGCAGGTAGAACACTTCGTTCATCACGAAGATCTGGGGACGGTTGATGTTGGTATTCCCCTTGTCCAGGCCGGGATCGGAGTTGTCGGTTACCGCTTGTTGGTTGAGGGCACCGCCCGAGGAGCTATCCAGGTTGACGTTCGCGATTGAGTGCGAATAGGTGTACGCCGCCTGGAAGGTTGAGTAGTTGCCTAATTGCCACTTATAAAGCATTTGAAGCGCGTTGTACGAAGCGTGGCCATTTCGACTGAATTCCCCAATTGAACCAAAGTTGAATGCGGGCCGCAGTGCGTTCCGCGGGTTGCCGGACAAGAACGCTGCTTGGGCCCAGTCCGCATTGGGCACCGCGTTGATCTGGGCCATGGAGGTAAGGTGTATACCGGTATTTCCTACATAACCAACTTGCAAGCTCATGTTGCGAACGAGTTCGCGTTGCACCGACAGGTTCCACTGCCAGCTGTTCGGCACCACGGCTCGCGTGACCTTAGAACAGCACGGGGATACGGACGGGTTTGCCAGCGGCGCTGGTGATGCGACCGTGCGCACGTCGGTGGCGTTGATTACGAAGGGAGCGTTGAAGGATCGCTGTTCATCCAAGCCCACGGGTTCCCGCTGGAAGAACTGCCCGACGCCAGCGCGAATCGCGGTTTTTCCGTCGCCCTTGGGGTCGTAGGCAACGCCGATACGTGGGGCAATCATGTGATTGTTGTTATAGACGAGAGCGCGGTTAGGACCCGGCGTTCCAGACGACAGGGGCAAAGCTATGCCCAAAGCGGCCATCTGGGCCGCGGCTGCGCCGCAGGGATCCGTGTTCGGCACAATGATGATCCCGTTGCAAGCGTCAGTGGGATGCGCGGTTGCGTCCGTGGCGCTCCAGGACGAGAGACTCCAGGAAGTCTGCTGGTTTGTCTGGGAATAGGGTTCACGCAGAAAGGACCAGCGGAAACCGTAACTGAGCGTCAGTTTCCGAGTCATTTTCCAGGTGTCGCCCGCATACCATTCAAAGTCGTGCCAGATGATTTGTGCGACGGCGTTCTGGCTATTCTCGCCCGTCGTGTACACCTGATTTTGAATGAGCAAGTTGGCGAGTGAGTTGCTGGTCGGGGTACCGGATACGCAGCCGGGCGGCGGGTTCGTGGTTGGACAGGTGAAGAGACCGCCATTGGCGGGGTTGAAGGAGGGCTGATCAGTGCCGCCGTTATTATTTTCAACTTTGGCGTTGGTGCTCCAATAGGCTCCAACTCTGAAGAGGTGGTTCCCCCACACTTTCGACACGTTGTCCTGAAGCGCATACAGGTCCTCGTGGTTGGCATAGGGAGCGATGGTCCACATTTCCTGACCGCTGCCATAAGGTCCAAGACCGCCCCACCCGTTCGCGTTGAATCCGGGCATAGCCGGTGCACTCTTTAAGGAGGCAGGCCATGCCGTAGGTACGGCCGCGTTGATGGCTTTGACGAGTGTGGCCCCAGAAGCATAGGTGACACCGTTAACGGTCGCGCCGGTTCCCGCCAAGGTCGTGATGATGGCGTTGTGGCCGTAGCCGAACTCAAAGTCGTTGACCATGGTGCTGCCGATCTGAGTCGTCAACTTGGCCATGACGCTCTTCGAAGGCTGGCTCCAGTCAGAATTGATGTTGGGGAAAATGGAATCGCCCCAGAACAGGTTCGGGTTGGGTCCCGGACTGGTCCAGGAATCTTGGGTCCAACGGATTGTAAAGCGGTTGGTTTTTGTAATGTCCCAATCGCCGCGCACATTCCACTCGCTCCAGTTCGGACTCTGGTTCTCGGCAGAAGCCCAGTTGGGTTTTCCGCCCTGGCCAGCTCCGTAGGTTGTGCAAGGATCTCCGAGGTTATTACAGTTGGAACCCTGGCCGAACGCTTTCGTGGCGACCGGGTAGAAACCCGTCACCAATTGGGCGTTGTGGTCTATGACGCTGGGGTTCAGCGTGAAAGGTTGCGTTGGACTGGCTTGAAGCGCAGTTGGAATGGAGGGCCGCGGGGCGCCACAATTCGTGAAGTTACCGGGAGTGACTTTGGAGTTGGTAAGCGCCGCGGCGGTAGCTATATCAAATACCCGCGCATCCGCACTAAAATCGCCATTGACCTCTGCTGCAGTCGGTACACAAGCGCTCTCAGACTGGCCGCGGATTTCCTTGTTCCATTCCTGGTTCCACCAGAACCAGATCTTATTTTTGATCACCGGTCCGCTGATGTTGTATCCATAGTCGTTCCGGCGAAGTTCAGCTTTACCCGTGCCATTGAAGTTGGAGAACCAGTCATTGGCGTCCAAGGCGTTATTGCGCCCGGCGTAGAACACACCACCGTGGAACTGGTTGGTTCCGGACTTCGTGGTGATGCTGATGATCGCGCCCGAGGCCTGTCCATATTCCGGGCCGTAGGAGTTGGTAATCATCTTGAATTCGGCGATGGTGTCTACGGACGGATAAACGAGGATGGTACGCCCGGAACCCACATCGTTGTTGTTTACGCCATCCACCAAGAACAAATTGTAGTTATAGGGGTTGCCGTTGACGGAAAAGTCCGCGCCGCCGGTCAAGCCCTTATCCCGCTGATTGAAAGAGTTCGCGGCAGATACGCCCGGCGTCAAGGTAACCAGGCCCATGAAGTTTTCGCCGTTCAGCGGAAGTTCGCGAACCTGCGTGCCTTCGATGACGTTGCCAACTTCGCCCGAAACGGTCTGCACCTGGATGTCCGAGGCTTCTACGGAAACCGTCTCGCTGGCCGCGCCCAACTCCAGTTGCGCGTCAACTTTTGTTTCCGATGAAGTGTGGACCGCCACGTTCGTCGATGCAAATTCTTTAAAGCCCTTCTGGGAAACGCGTACCTCGTAAGCGCCGACTGGCAACTGGGCCACGAAATACTGGCCCGAATCGCTCGTCGTGGCTGTGGATATCGTCCCCGTCCCGACGTTCTTTACGGTCACGGTTGCACCGGCAACGACCGCGCCGGTCGCGTCGGTGACGATACCGGTGATCGTTCCGTAGTAGATCTGCGCTTCGACAGGTGCCGGACTGCTGAGCAGCAGGGCTAGAGCGCAGCAGAAGATGGTAAGGAATCCGAGCCGAGCGCGGCTCGTAGTGCGTAGTGCTTCGCCAACACGATTCAACATTCGTTACACCTCGAGTTCGATTTTCCTCGACTGAGTCTTGCTAAAACGGAAAAAGCACCCCAACCTGCACCGGAGCGAATCGGACACCTTTTGTTACATGCCTAGAATAACGATTTGGCCAGCGACTTAGAAT
>Ga0307471_100000140_pt1 | contig 34866 bp, 22 predicted proteins | sample atmos_gasesAM3C__2_FD_204566 | JGI IMG/M metagenome (GOLD analysis project Ga0307471, IMG submission 204566) | Hardwood forest soil microbial communities from Morgan-Monroe State Forest, Indiana, United States - atmos_gasesAM3C_515 | ecosystem: Environmental > Terrestrial > Soil > Temperate... | reverse complement strand
TACGCCGTCCTCGCCCTTGGCCGCGCCGCCCGAAAACACCACGACGCGTCTGCCGTTAAAGCAGCATTGTACGATGTGCCGCACGCGCTCTTCCATGGTTGCGATCGGGATTTTTTTGTCTTCATAAACTTTCTTTGCATCCTTGTTTTCGAGATGTGCGGTCGGCAATTTGACCTTGATGATGTTGGCGCCGAGCAGAGCCGCCATGTGTGCGGCGTAAGCAACGATATCGACCGCCGTTTCGCCATCCTTCGAAAGTTCGCCGCCGCGCGGATAGGACCATATCACAACCGCCAGCCCCTTCGCTTTCGCTTCGCGCGAAAGTTCGGCAATTTCTTCCATTTGCCCGTATTGCGCATCGGAGCTGGGATAAATCGTAAAACCGATCGCCGCGCATTGCAGACGCAGGGCGTCCTCAACATTTCCGGTCACCGCCTGATCCGGCCCTTCCTTCTGCCGGGCGAGACTATTGGCACTGTTGAGCTTAAGAATGGTCGGGATTTTGCCCCGGTAAGTATCGGCACCAGCCGCGAGCCAGCCGAGCGGCGCGGCGTAAGCGTTAAGTCCGGCCTCGATCGCAAGGCTGTAATGATAATGCGGATCATAGGCCGGGGGATTGCCGGCGAAACTGCGCGCGGGGCCGTGTTCGAAACCCTGATCGACCGGCAGAATGACCATGCGGCCGGTGCCGCTCAGACGCCCCGCCATCAGCATGCTGGCGAGATTGGTCTTGGTGCTTTCTGTTTCGGCCTCGTAACCGTCGAGAATTTCCTTTACGCGGCTGCTTAGTTTCATTCTTTCGCTCCTCGATCTTACAGCGCTATTTGATAACCAAAGCGCGGGCCTTTGTCCACGACATGTGCAGGGAAAAAGGTTATAAAGAGAGGCTTGTTAACCATGGGATTCGCATGAAACGCTTTTCCACCGATACCGGCATCGCCATCGGGCCGATCCTATTCGTGATCGCCATGCTCGGCATTCTGGCAGCAGTGATTTCTGCCGGCAGTAGCGATTTCGGTAGTGCCAGTATCACCGATCGTGTTTACAGCGACGTCCATAGCCAGGCCAATCTCCTCCGTGCCAAAATCAACGAATGCAATCTTAAATATGGCACCAACAACAATGGCGACGGCTGGCCGGCTTCCGACCCGAGCACGGGCACGCTGGTATGCGCCTTGAAATGCATCGGCGATCCCAGCACCGCCGAAACCGGCAATGACTGCGCGGGCAATGCCCTGACCATGCAGAATTTATGGAGCGGCATGCGTCCCGCCCAATTGCCGCCGCCGACCAGCGGCTTCAATCAATGGCATTACATGAATGACGGCGCCAGCGGCGGGCGCTGCATCTGGACCAATCCGTCCGGCACCGCGAGTCCGGCCGTCATCGCCGGTCTGACCAAGACGGCGACCAAATTTTCGAGCCAGGAAGTGGTATATAATCCGGCGGGCACCTCGCAGAATTTCGTCATCTGGATCACACTGCCGACCGGAACGCCCAATTCTCTCTGTGCGTCCAACTAAAGCGGCAAAAATAAAGCGCCACCCTTCCCGATGCTGCACATCCTGACGGTTTTCGCCCAGACTATGCCCGCTATGCCGGCTTCGAGCGGCTGGCTGGCGATTGCCGTCCTGCTTTTGCTGGGTGCGGCGGCATTTATCGATGCGCGCACCGGGCGCATTCCCGATCCCATAATTTTTGCAGGTGTGCTGCTCACCACCGCGACGCAGGGGTTTCTGGTCGATTGGCCGTTCGCTGCGCGCTGCCTGATGATCGCTTTGATCGCTGGCTTTCTGCCCTATCTCGTCAATTTACTATGGTACCGGTGGAAAAAACGCGATGCGCTCGGCATGGGGGATGCCAAATGGACCATATTGGCGGTCGCCTGTTTTGGCCCGGCGCCGGCGTTTATAGCCTGGTTTCTCGGCGCCTGGCTCGGCCTCGGCTGGCTAGGTTTGATGAAAATCCGCCGCCGTTCCATGACCTATATCCATTTCGCCCCGTTTTTGATGGGCGGGCTTCTCGCCGGTATTTACTGGTTATGGCCACAATAGCGCTCTTAGTGCGCGAGTTTTTTTCCGATCAATTCTTTAAGCGACTGCTGCGGCCGCGGACCGTAATGGCTGATCACTTCGGCCGCACATATGGCGCCCATGCGCGCGCAGAGTTCGAGATCGTGTTTTTGGGTGAGGCCAAACAGAAATCCCGCCGCGAATAAATCGCCGGCGCCCGTCGTGTCGACGATTTTGGCGACCGGCTCGGCCGGAATTTCGATGGTCTGCTCGCCGGCGGCGATGATGGCGCCTTTTTCGCTGCGCGTGGTGACGGCGATTTTGCAATGCGCGCGCGCCTTGGCAATGGCCGCCGCAAGATCTCGTGTGTCATAAAGCGCCAGAAGTTCGTTCTGATTGGCGAACAGGATATCGACCTCGTTTTTGACGAGCTCAATAAATTCGGCGCGATGGCGCTCGACGCAAAACACATCGGAGAGAGCAAGCGAAAGCTGCCGTCCGTTTTTATGCGCGATATTTGCCGCCTCATGAAAGGCCAGCTTGGCGTCCGGCGGGTCGAACAGATAGCCTTCGAGATAGGTGATCTGCGAATTTTGAATCACATCCGCCTGAATATCGCCGGGGCCGAATTCGACGGCGGCACCGAGATAAGTGCTCATGCTGCGCTGGGCATCCGGCGTGACGAGAATAAGACAGCGCCCGGTCGGCGCGCCTTTTCGCCGCTCATCCTGTCCCCGGCGCGTAGGGCGGTTGACGCGCCTTTCATGCGCGATGGAGTGGTTTTCCTGCCGGCGCTCCGGGGTTGGCGGGGTTGCGAAATGCACATGCATCGCATGCATATCGTGCCGGAAAATGGCGCCCAGCTGATCGGCCTTGACCTTGCCCATATAGGCCGGATGGCCGCCGAGCGAGGCAATGCCAGCAACCGTGTTGGCCGCCGAGCCGCCCGACATTTCCACGGCAGGACCTATCATATCGTAAAGCTGCGCGGCGCGCTCGGCATCGACCAAAGTCATCGCGCCTTTGGCGATTTTATGCGCGCGCAAAAAATCATCCGTCGCGTCGGCGATCACATCGACCAGAGCGTTGCCAATAGCGCAAACATCGAAAGACGAAGATGACATGAGATGCTTTCACCTAAGGGAATAGCACAAATATAGCGCTCCGCGAATTCGCACACAAAATCAAAAGCCTAGTCGGGCATGCATGCAAGATAGCAAACTTGTCCACAGGCTCACGAATCGCTTGCCTTGGCGAAGGGGGGCATGTTACCCAGATTCTCCCGCCTTTTCCCGACACAATTTCGAAGGAGCAACTAAATGTTCGGAGCACGCAAAGCTGCCCAAGAGGGCGAAGCCACCCCGGAATCAGCGAATATCCCAGCCCGCGACGCCGTCGTTGCCAGCCCCGCCCGTGCGGTGCCAGAAGCCGCCAGCCCCACGCCGCGTGCCAGCGGACAGATTGCCGTGGCGCCGCGCCGTGTGATCGACATACCAGCTGCCGCGCGCCGTTCCACACATTTGGCCGAAAGCGATTCCCGTTCGGAAAACTCGCGCACGCTGCGGGTGGGCAAGGGATTGTCGGTCGCCGGCGAAATCACCTCCTGCGATGTTCTCATCGTCGAGGGCAAGGTCGAAGCCAAGCTCAATGACGGCAAGATGATCGAAATCACCGAATCGGGCCAGTTCCGCGGCAGCGTCGAAATCGAGAATGCCGATATCGCCGGCCGCTATGATGGCCAGCTGACCGTGCATGGGCGCCTTACGGTGCGCTCGACCGGGCGCGTGAGCGGCATGATCAAATATGGAGAGCTTGAGATCAATGCGGGCGGCCAGGTCATCGGCGAGATGCAGGTAACCGGCGGGACGGCAGCGGCCAACAATCCACCTATATATAAAAGCAGCAGCAAATACGCACCCTACACCGACGAGCAGGGCGAACCCCAGCCGCACGGCGAACGCCGTTCAGCCTAATACGATAATAAAAATTGGAAAACCGGAAGTCCGAAGTCAGAAAAGTATGTTTCTGATTTCAGGCTTCCGTTTTCTGTTTAAAGGCGCATAGATCGCGCACAATACAGCGAGGACAATCCGGCTTTCGCGCCTTGCACACATAGCGCCCGTGCAGGATCAGCCAGTGATGCGCATGCGAAAGCCATTTTGTCGGCACAACTTTCATGAGTTTCCGTTCGACCTCTTCCGGCGTCGCGCCCTTGGCAAGACCGGTGCGGTTGGCAACACGGAACACATGGGTATCGACCGCAATCACTTTTTCGCCGAAGGCGACATTCCGCACCACATTCGCCGTTTTGCGTCCCACGCCGGGCAAGGTGACCAGATCTTCCTCTCTGTGCGGCACTTTGCCGCCAAATTTTTCGACCAGAATTTTCGAAAGAGCGATTATATTTTTCGCCTTGGCATTAAAAAGACCGATGGTCTTGATATGGTTTTTGAGACCCTTCTTGCCGAGCTCAAGCATCGCCTGCGGTGTCTTGATGCGCGCGAACAAATCTTTTGTCGCTTTATTGACGCCGCTGTCGGTTGCCTGGGCCGACAGAACCACGGCCTCTAATAGCGTGTATTCGTTAACATAATTCAATTCGCTGCGCGGCTCCGGGCGCGCGGCGGCTAAACGGCGGAAAAATTCATCGATCATCTGCGGTTGCATGGGAGTGCTGGAAAAATTTGTGAGAGTCCGGCGCTATCTTTTTGCTTTTGTTGCATTAAGGCGATGGTACATTCGCCGCGAAAAAAGAATGTGGTCATATTCTTGCGTTTTTGCAATAACGATGCTCCGCGCCCTATCCGTTCAACCCTTTTTTTGCTAAGGTGATTGTCATGGAAGCCCCTTGGGTTCGAGCAAGCTCGAAATTAACGCGCATAGCGTTCGAGCAGCAGCCGCCGCGCCTGGTGCGGTGGGGCTTCCATGCCTCTTCCCTCGGCCCTCTCATGATCGGCATCACGTCCGACGATGTGCTGTGCTGGATCGGTTTCGTGCAGGGCAGTACCGCCACGGCCGTTTTGAAAAATTGGAAAAAACAATGGCCGCGAACCGAATTTGCAAAAGATCAAAAAACAACCCGTAAGGTTTTGCAGAAAGTTCTTGGCAAAACCTCGGGCGGACTCAAAGTGCAAATGACCGGCACCGGCTTTCAGCAAAAAGTCTGGAAGGAATTGCTCAAAGTGCCGCCGGGCGAGACGGTCAGCTATGCCGAGCTTGCGCGACGCGTTAAAATGCCAAAAGCCGCGCGCGCGATCGGCAACGCGATGGGTGCCAATCCGGTTCCGATTTTGGTGCCATGCCACCGCGTCATCGCAACCGGCGGCGGATTGGGCGGTTTCGGCGGGGGCCTTGGCCTCAAACGCGAATTGCTGGAGGCCGAAGGCAAAAGCGCCGCCTGAAACCTATTTCAGCAAACGTTCCACCAATTTGGCCGTATAATCCACCATCGGGATGATGCGCGCGTAATTCATGCGCAAGGGACCGATGACGCCGATCGCGCCAATCACCTGCGCACGGCTGTTCCGATAAGGCGAGACGATCACGCTGCAGCCCGCATGCGCGAATAATTGATTTTCGGCGCCGATAAAAATCTGCACGCCTTCCGCCTGTCCGGCGGCACCCAGCAATTTGGCTGTGGTCTCTTCGGTTTCCAGCGCGTCAAACAATTGGCGGATGCGTTCGAGATCCTCCAGAGCCGTTACATCTTCAAGCAGCCGCGCCTGCCCGCGGATCAGCAATTGCCCGGAACCCTGATACCCGGCCCATACGGCAAGCCCGCTTTGCACCAGTTTCGCGGTTAATTCGTCAAGCTGGGTTTGGCGCAATTTTACGTCTTCCTCGATTTCTTTTTGTGCTTCGGCCAGACGCCGGCCGGCCAGACGCCGGTTAAGATAATTCGCCGCCATAGCGAGGCTTGAGGGGCTAAGGCCAAGCGGCGCCTCGATCACGCGATTTTCGACCATGCCATCTTCGGTGACCAATACCGCCAGCGCTTGGCCTGGATTCAGTGCGACAAACTCGATCTGCTTGAGAGGCCGGTCCGCTTTCGGCGCCAGCACAAGGCCGGCGCAGGAAGAAAGTCCGACCAGCGCGTCGCCCGCGCGCATCAGCACATCGGCGAAATTATTGCCGCGCGCGATGCATTGAGCCTCGATCCCGGTTTTCTCGCTTTCCGCGAGATCGCCGATCTCCAGAATGCCATCCACAAAGAAACGCAATCCCGCCGAAGTTGGCACCCGCCCGGCCGAAACATGCGGCGCATGGAGCAAGCCAAGCTCCTCGAGCTCCGCCATCACATGGCGAATGGTGGCGGGCGAGAGGCCAAGGCCTAGCCGCCCGGCGATCGCTTTGGAACCTACCGGCTCGCCGCTTTCCATATAGGCGTCGACCACGAGCTTCAAAATCTCGCGCGAACGCCGATCAAGATCGGGAAACATGCAAAAAAACTAGGCGCAACGGGGTCGGCTTTCAAGCCGGCTATTCTTCGGCCGCCGCCTTTTTCGCCTCGCGCTTGCGCACATTCGGATCCAGACGCCGCTTGCGCAGGCGGATGGATTTCGGCGTTACCTCGACCAGTTCGTCATCCGCGATATAGGCAAGGGCCTTCTCAAGCGTCATTTGCAAGGGCGGCGTAAGACGCACGGCTTCATCCTTGCCCGCCGCGCGGATATTGGTGAGTTTTTTGCCTTCCAGCACATTGACATCAAGATCGTTGCTCTTGGAATGCTCGCCGATGATCATTCCTTCATAAACTTTAATGCCCGGCGTGATCAGCATCGGCCCACGCTCTTCCAGTTTCCACATGGCATAAGCCACTGCCTCGCCGGCGCCGTTCGAAACCAGCACGCCCGTGCGCCGCGCATTGATCAGGCCCTTATAGGGCGCGTAGCCGTGAAAAAGCCGGTTCATAATGCCGGTGCCGCGTGTGTCGCTTAAAAACTCGCTGTAATAGCCGATCAATCCGCGCGAGGGCGCGTAGAAGGTAAGCCTTACCTTGCCGCCGCCCGATGGCCGCATATCGATCAGCTCGGCCTTGCGTTCGGAAAGCTTGCTGACGGCGATGCCGGAATAAGGCTCATCGACATCGACCAACACTTCCTCGATCGGCTCCAGTTTCTGGCCCTGCTCGGTTTTGAACAAAACACGCGGCCGGCTGATGGAAAGCTCGTATCCTTCGCGGCGCATGGTCTCGATCAGAATGCCGAGCTGCAATTCGCCGCGCCCTGCCACCTCGAACGCGTCTTTTTCGGACGATTCCGACACTTGAATGGCGACATTGCCCTCGGCTTCGCGCATCAGCCGTTCACGGATTACACGGCTGGTGACCTTGTCGCCTTCGGTACCGGCGAGCGGCGAATCATTGACCGAGAAAGTCATCGCGATTGTCGGCGGGTCGATGGGCTGGGCCATGATCGGTTTGTCGATCAGGGGATCGCACAGCGTATCGGCGACGGTTGCCTTGCTGAGTCCGGCCAGCGCAACGATATCGCCGGCTTCGGCTTCTTCGACGCCGATACGCTCAAGACCGCGAAAGGCGAGCACTTTGGTGATCCGGCCCTGTTCGATCATTCGGCCATCGGGAGCGAGCGCTTTGACATTCATATTCGGCCGCACGGTGCCGCTTTTGATACGGCCGGTGAGCAAACGCCCCAGATAAGGATTGGCTTCCAGAATGCTGGCCAGCAAAGTGAAAGGCGCCCCCGCCTCAACCACAGGCGGCGGTACGTGACGCGCGATCAATTGAAACAAAGGTTCAAGGTCCTTGCGCTCGCCGTCCATTTTTTCGATCGCCCAACCCTGCCGGCCCGAGGCGAACAATGTGGGAAAATCCAGCTGCTCTTCGCTGGCGTCCAGCGCCGCGAATAAGTCGAACACTTCATCATGCACCTGATGCGGCCGCGCATCGGGCCGGTCGATCTTGTTGATGATCACCATGGGCTTAAGACCAATCGCAAGCGCCTTCGAGACCACGAACTTCGTTTGTGGCAGCGGCCCTTCGGCGGCGTCCACCAGCAGCACAGCCCCATCGACCATGGAAAGAATACGCTCGACCTCGCCGCCGAAATCGGCATGGCCCGGCGTATCGACAATGTTGATGCGCAAATCGCCGTGCAAGATCGACGTGCATTTGGCGAGAATAGTAATGCCACGCTCGCGCTCGAGATCGCTGCTATCCATCGCGCGTTCGGCCACTTGCTGATTGGCGCGGAAGGTGCCGGATTGGCGCAGCATGGCGTCGACCAAGGTGGTCTTGCCGTGATCGACGTGCGCGATGATCGCGATGTTTCGCAGATTCATGCGCTAAAACAAAAGCTTATAGCCAAGAAACCCGGCGACGCTGCTGATCACGACCCAGAAGGCAAGAACGGCAAGGGCAACAGCCGTGATGCGGTTAATCAGCATCACGCGATTTTCCGTGAAATGATTGCGGATCAGGGACACGCCGCCGCTGAGCAGCATCCACCAGAGCGTCGAACCTCCAAAAATCCCGAGGATGATGAGCAGCGCATCGCGATCGCTATGTAAACCGCCGAAGGTTGCCACCACGGCGAGGATGGCGAACATCGTCACCGGATTGGTCATGGTGATGACGAAGCCGCTCAACAGCGCGGTCAGAACGCCGGTCGCGCTGATCTTGCTTGCGGGCGGCTGGCGCGGCGGGTCGTACCAGGTATGCCAGGCGACGAACAACAAAAAGGCGCTTCCCAACAAGCGGATGGGATAGTCGTAATGTTTAAGGAATTCGAGAATCGCGGCGACCGAAAAAGCGGCAATCGCGCCGAAAATCGTGTCGGCAAAGGCCGCACCAAGACCGGTCGCAAAGCCGATCAGAAGGCCTTTATGGATGGTGCGCCTCGTGCATAGAAGGCCGATCGGGCCGACGGGCGCCGCAATCATGAGGCCAAGAACGAGGCCGCGGTAAAGCACACCGATTTCGTCGAACAAGCTTGTCTCCAGCCGGATTTGCGATGGCCGCGCCCTTCATTTGCCAACAGGATTGGGCCCGGCGTTCAGCCGCTTGCATAGGAAGAAGCGTCCCAAACGCAAATGTTTATGGCAAAGTGCGCCGGGTTCCGCAACACCCTGTCCTTTGATCCGGGCGCTATTTCTCATGAGCAAGTGCGGGAATTAACCGGCTTTTCATCAATTTTGATGTGTGATGCGCTGTGGCCATGGCTTTCGCCCTTTCGCGTTCCCAACATACGCCGCTCGCCGGCATGGCGCTGGCGGCGGCGGCTTTTGCCATGCTCACTTTGATCGATACGATCTTCAAACTGATGGCCGAAGGCCATCCCGCCTATCAAATATTATTTGTCAATGGCGGTTTCGCCGTGATCCCTATCGTCGGCTGGGCGCTTCTGACCGGCGGGTTCGAGCGACTCTATACCAGTCGGCCCTTACTTCATTTGGTACGCGGCGCTGTCAGCGTGGTTTCGGCTTTTTGCGCGATCTATGCCTATTCGCGCCTGCCGCTGGCGGATTTTTATGCCATCGTCTTCAGTGGTCCCTTGATCGTCACGGCGCTTTCGGCTTTCTGGCTCGGCGAGAAAATCGATCCCGGACGTTGGCTTGCCATCATCACCGGCTTTCTCGGCGTTCTGCTGGTCGCACATCCGGGAGAGGCTAGTCTTGCGGCGCACGGCACTGCAGCCATGGCGGGGCGTCTCGCCGCGCTTTTGAGCGTTTTCTGCTACGCACTTTCGGTGATCATGGTCAGGCACATGCGCCTTGGCGAGTCCAATCTGGCTTTTTCATTTTTCGGCTATGTGGCCGGCCTCGTGATCGGCGGCACGATACTGCTGTTCGGAAAAGCGCCATCCCTGCATATGGGTGATTTCGCCCATCTGGCGCTGTCGGGATTTTTGGCTGGCGTCGCCAGCATCTGTCTGATGACTGCTTACCAGAGATCGTCCGTGGCGCTGGTCGCGCCCTTTCAATATACCCAAATTTTCTGGGGCGCCCTTGCCGGCTGGCTGATCTGGGCGCAAACGCCCAACCGACACCTTATAGCGGGTGCCATCATCGTCGCCGTCAGCGGTCTCTACGTCATATATAAAGAGATGCGCGTATCGGATGACCGGCGACCGACGACGGGTAAAAAATTATAAATTTCTGCCCTCTGTTACCCGTTTTCTGTCTTCCGAACCACCATCACGGCATTCAACCCGCCGAAGGCGAATGAATTGTTGAGCGCCACATCGATTTTCATGTCCCGCGCTTCATTCGGCACATAATCGAGATCGCAAGCAGGATCGGGCCCGAGATAATGGATGGTAGGCGGCGCCTTATTTTCCATTATAGCAAGCACCGTCGCCAGCGCTTCCAAGGCACCGGCCGCGCCAAGCGCATGGCCGAACATAGATTTGCTCGAGGAAATCGCAAGTTTGGCGACGTGGGCGCCAAACACTTGCTTGAGCGCTGTGGTTTCGGTGACGTCGTTAGCGCGCGTGCCGGTGCCATGCGCGTTGACGTAATCGATATCTTCCGGCTGAAGCCCTGCATCCTGCAAGGCGCCAGCGATGGCGCGCGCCGCACCGTTGGCATCGGGTGTGGTGAGATCGCGTGCATCGCAACTCATACCGAAGCCCGCTAACTCGGCATAAATACGGGCCCCACGCGCACGTGCCGCTTCAAGTGTTTCAAGCACGAACATGGCAGCCCCTTCGCCAAGGATCATGCCGGCGCGGTCGCGCGAGAAAGGCCGACAGACATCGGGCGCCATCACACGTAAAGCTTCCCAGCCTTTCAGCGTGCCGAAAGTGAGACAAGATTCGGCCCCGCCTGTGATGGCCGCATCCGCCAGCCCCGCCCGCAGCATAAAAAACGTCACGCCCATGGCATGGATGGCCGAAGCGCACGCCGAAGCAACCGTGAAGCCAGGGCCGGTAATGCCTGCATCCATGCTGATATGGCTCGAGCCCGCATTGACCATCAGGCGCGGAATGGTGAAAGGATGTACGCGTGGCGGCCCCTCCGGATCGAGCAGGCGCGTATAGGAATCCTCCAGCGTATTCTGCCCGCCGACCCCGGTGCCGGTGATAACAGCCATGCGCGCGCTCATTTCCGGCGTCAGCGCAAGGCCGGAATCAACTAGGGCCTGCCGCGCCGCGACCACCGCAAGCTGCGCGAAACGATCGAGCAACGGTATTTTTTTCGGATCGATATAATGTTCGGGGTCAAAATTTTTGACGGCGGCAACGGAAAACCTCACTTGCTTGCCGCGATGGGTAAATGCAGCCTCGCCGATGCCGCTTTGACCCGCGAACAGATTTTGCCGGAACGCCGCCACACTTAAACCTATGGGCGATACGACGCCCATGCCGGTAATGACAATGCGGCGCATTCGGTTCCGTTTCAGCCTTTCGCGCGGCGTTTTTCCGCCATCTGCGTTTCGACGGAACGGATGACGTCGCCGACCGTGACGAAGGCGTCGTCGGGTGTGTTGGCGTTGAAGGGCAGCTCGATGCCGAATTTTTCCTCCAGTGCGAAAATCACCTCGACCATATCGAGCGAGCTGACATTGAGATCGCTCAATTTGGTGTCCGGTTTGAGGCGGCTGCGGTCAAGCGATGCCTTCTGCGCCACCACATCCAGAATTTCGTCGATCTGGGACATAGCCCCACTCCTTGCAGCTATTTCCGGTCCGTCTTTTCGAGCGCATCCACGCGCCCTATTAAAACCTCGATTTTCTTCATGACATTTTTAAGGCGGCTCATATGGAATAAATTTTCCTTCAACCGGTCGCGCGGCAGGGCCGGAATGCCGCCCACGATGGCACGCGAAGGCACGTTGCCCGCGATGCCGCTCATGCCCATGGCGATAGCATCATCGCCGATTTTGACGTGATCGGCTACCCCCACGGCGCCCCCAAGCACCACGCGGTCGCCAATCACCGCGCTGCCGGCGATGCCGACGCGCCCGCACAGCATGCAATTTTCGCCGATCACGACGTTATGGCCGATCTGCACCTGATTATCGATTTTGGTGCCGTTGCCGATGCGGGTGGCGGCGATAGTGCCGCGATCGATCGAGGTGTTGGCACCGATCTCGACATCATCGCCGATAATCACGGCGCCCAGACTTGCGATGCGCACCAGCTCCTGATTGGTAGCTTCAATGGCACCTGTGTTGCGCGCGCTCTCCACGCTACCCATTTGCGGCGTGACGAAACTGAAACCATCGGCACCGATACTCGCGTTGAAATGGATCAGACAGCGGTCGCCGATTTGCACGCGCGCACCGATACGCACCCCGGAATGTATAAGCGCGTCGCGGCCAATGACAGCGTCGGGGCCGATATAGACTTGCGGATGCACAATGCTACCGGCGCCGATCACCGCGCCCACGCCTATATAGGCATACGCACCAATGGATATATTCTCGCCGAGCTGCGCGTCGTCCTCGATCACGGCTGTGGGGTGAACGCCGCCGCTCACAGCGACCTGCTCCATGAAAAGTTGCGTCAATTTTGCCAGGGCAAGGCGAGGACGATCAACGACGATGCAGGCATCCATCAATCCTGGTTCGATATCGGCATCATGACTGATCACGGCCGCCCGCGCGCCGCTCTTGTCCAAAAGCGGCAAAAACTTGCCATCGACGGCGAGAGCCAGATCGCGCGCTCCGCGCACTTCAGCCGGATGCACGACGCGCTCGATCAGGATATTGCCGTCGCCGATAAGTCGCCCGTTAAGCGCCTGCGCGATCGTTTGGGTGGTATAGGTTTTTGCCATAGCCTGCGCGCCGTCCCTCTGAGGGCACCGGCTTACGCCGGGATGTTGTGCCGCAATTTCACGGACACGCCGGTCCAAAAGACTAAGGAAAACGGTTAGTAATTCATTACCAGCCTGGCTTTTCCCTGACAACGCAAACCATTCGGCACCTATACTCTTTACGGGTTAAGCACCGCCAATATATGCAATTTTATCAAAAATTAAGGATAAACGCCTTAGCATGACCGAAAGGAATTTTTGGCAATATTCTCGCCTACCGCTTTCCTGAAAAAGGTCGCAACCTATGGCCGATACGTCCTTTTTGGCCGAGCTCCTGTCGGTGGCAGGAACGGCAGCCTATGATTGGGATCTTGCGGCCGATCGCATCGAGTGGTTCGGCGCCGCCCCGGTCCTTTTCGGCAGCGACAGGCCGCCCGCAAATTCGACCGAACTCTACAACATCGTTTATGACGATGATCGCCATCTTATCTTCGGCATCGAACCGCATGCGGTCGACCGCGAATACCGCATACGTCAAGCCGACAGCAAAATCATCTGGGTGCATGAGCGCGGCACAGCTGAATTCAAGCATGATCGTATCGTGCGCCAGCGCGGTCTTTTGCGGGTGATCGAGAAACAATCAGGCCGCGTGGCGGCGCGTGAATGGCAAGGACGCGACGAGCTCACCGGCTGCCTTAACCGCACCCATATGCTAACGCAAATCACCAAAGCGATCGAAGCCGCCAAAGCGACCCGGCGTTCCTGTGCCTATCTTGTGCTCGGCATAGATAAAATGTCCTTCGTCAACGAAGCGATGGGCATGGAAGCCGGTGACGGACTATTGCGCGGCGTTGCCCAGAGGCTCAGCGAAATTCTGCCGGCGCGGGCTCTTTTGGCGCGCGCGGGCGGCGATTTATTCGGCATTCTTTTGCCCGATCCGCTGGGCCAGGACCTTGCCATGCTGGCCGAGCGGCTTTTGCAAAGCTTCCGCAATTATCCGGTCATTACCCAGACTGCGCCCTTGCATATCACCGTATCGGTCGGCGGGGTGCGCATGCCTTTGGTTGCGCATAGCGCGACGGAAGCGATGATTTTCGCCGAACAGGCGCTGCATGACGTGCATCAGCGCGGGCGCAATCTGTTCGTCGAATATATCGATTCGCCCGAGCGTATGCAGGAAAACCGCCGTGTGCTCGAGCTCGGCGAACGTATCAAGCATGCCTTCAAGCATGACGGTTTCCGGCTCGCCTATCAGCCCGTGGTAGACAGCCAAACCGGCGCCACGCTTTTTTATGAGGCGCTGGTGCGCATGTTTGGCGATGACGGTCAGATGATTGCCGCGGCCAAATTCGTGCCGGTGATCGAGCAATTGGGGCTCGCACTCGAACTCGATCGCATGGTGCTCGATCTCGCCGTGCGCGAGCTCGAAAATTATCCCGATTTATGTCTCGCCATCAACGTATCGGGCCTGACGGCGGCACAAGCCGACTGGCCCGATCATGTCCGGCATGTGCTGGGCAGCCGGCGCAAGGTGGCCGAGCGTCTCATCATCGAGATCACGGAAACCGCCGCCATCATGGATGTCAGCGAAACGCGGCGTTTCGTCGATTCGGTGCGCGAGCTCGGCGGGCGCGTGGCGCTGGACGATTTCGGCGCCGGCTCCACCTCGATCCGCCATTTGCGATCGCTCGCGATCTCGATCATGAAAATCGACAAGGATTTGCTGCGCGACGTCATAAAGAATGCCGAGCAGCAGCATCTCGTGCGCATGCTGATCGAGATCGCCCGCGGTCTCGGCCTTAAGAGCGTGGCCGAAGGGGTCGAAACCGCCGATATGGCCGCCTGGCTGAAGGCTGAAAAGGTGGACATGATGCAGGGTTATTATTTCGGCAAGCCGATGCTTGATCGGCCGTGGCTGGCGCAAACCGAAAATGCTGGATCAAAAACACAGAACGCGGCACACATGCCCGCCGACGCCACAGCATCGGCTGTGCGTCTGGCTTCGTCGCTCTGATTTTTCGCTTAGATTCGCTCAGGCCTTGCTTTTGGCGAGATCGGCCAATTGGCGCTGAAGCGCACTGATTTTCTTCTGCACTTCCTGATCCGACATGGAATCCTCGCCGGAAGCAAGCGGCGTGACATTGCGCGCTATTTGTGACGGATTAACAGATGACGGTGGTACATGTGTTGAAGGAGATGATGTCTTGACAGGCACCGGCTTGCTGGCTGCAACCGGAGGTGGCGATGGTGCCGCCGGTGGCGGGGATGGCGGCTCATAAGCTTCTTCTTCGGGTTCCGCCGCGGTCTCGGCCTTGCTACCCATGCTGCCGCTCTCCGGCATGCTGCCGAAAGGCGAGAAGAGACGCATCGCGCGCTCGAACATAGCGAGGTTCTGCTTGCCCATTTCCTCGAACGTACTGCCGAAAGGAAACATACCGCCGAAGGCGCTCTGGAAATAACCGCGAATCTGTTCCTGGTTTTTGGCCAGCATCTGCATGCTGTGCTCGAGATATTTCGGCACCAGCCATTGCATATTGTCGCCATAGAAACCGATCAGCTGGCGCAGGAAACTGATGGGCAGTAAATTTTGCCCAGCCTTGCCCTCTTCCTCGACGATGATTTGCGTCAGAACCGAGCGGGTGATGTCTTCGCCTGTTTTGGCGTCATAGACGTTGAATTCGATGCCTTCTTTGACCATGGCGGCGAGATGTTCGAGCGTCACATAAGAGCTCGTCGCCGTGTTATAAAGCCGCCGATTGGCGTATTTCTTAATAGTGACAGTGGGCTTGGAGGCTGCGTCATCCATGGGGCGTTCCTGAAACGGAATGAAATACTGGAAAGATTGTTAACTAATTACGCCGACCGGCGGCATAAACACAAGCTGAATCTGAAAGCGATAATCCCATGAGATAACAAAGAGATGCCGAATGGGCGAAAACACCATCTTTTGTATGACAGTAAAAGCTTTGCATGCTTTACTTTGTTTATGACAAACGAAAAAGCCGGAACTTCAACCGATCTTAATGTCCTCGCCCGTGAGGCGCTCGATCTGTGGCAGGACCATCTTGCCTCTTACGCGTCCGATCCCAAAGCCAAGGCCGAGCTCATGCGCCTTCTGGAGCCATCCCGCCGGTTGTTTGCCGAATGGGCTCTCTTGATGCAACATAGCCCCTATTATGGCGCGAACTTTTTCGGCAAAAACGGCCCGTCCGGTGGCGCAGGCAGCGCAACGTCTGGCGCAACTGGCAATGGGGCCGGATCAGCCACTACTGCCTCGTCAGGGGCCGCGGCCGCTCGGAATGCATCTAACGGGAGCGCTGTCGCTATGGCTCGGCTTGCCGATCGTGTGGCCGAGCTTGAAGAAAAACTGGCCCGGCTTGAGTCCGGAACTGGCGCCAAGGTTGGAAAAGCTGCGCACACAGCTCGGCCCCGGACAAAATCCTGAATTCCATCGTGCCCTGACGGCTGCCGCGGTTGCACGTGCGCGGCTTTTCATAAGCGGCATCCAATCCTATCGCCAGAATAAAGCGCGGCGCAATATGCTACAAGCGCCTGTGATCTGGCAGGCTGGGACCACACGCGTACGTGATTACAATCCCGCAAATCCAGGCGCGCCTTCTATCCTTGTCATTCCCTCGCTTATCAACCGGTTTGATATTCTCGATCTCGACCGGAACCATTCGTTTTTGCGCGCTTTGGCCGAGCGTGGTTTGCGCCCTGTGGTAGTTGATTGGGACATTCCCGGCGATGATGAAAAAAATTTCTCTCTTACCGATTACGCAAGCAAGCGACTCGTTCCGGTGCTCGATTTCATCACAAACGGCGCGCCGCTTTTATTGCTTGGCTACTGTATGGGAGGGAATCTCGCTTTGGCGCTGGCGGCCTTGCGGCCTCATCAAATCCGCGCGCTCGCATTGCTGGCGACGCCGTGGGATTTTCATCAACCCGATGCCACCATCGGCCCGCAATTTTTGGCGCTGGCCGCCAATCTTGAACCCTATCTCGAATCGCTTGGCTATCTGCCGGTCGACATTATCCAGAGTCTCTTCGCCGGTTTTCAGCCGGGTCAGGTGATGAGTAAATTCACCGATTTCGCCGGTCTCGATCCGGCAAGTCTCGAGGCGCGCCATTTTGTGCTCCTGGAAGACTGGCTGAATGACGGGGTACCACTGACGGCGCCGGTTGCGCGCGAATGTCTGCGTGATTGGTACGGCGAAAATTTACCCGGCAAGCGCACGTGGCATATCGAGGGCAAGCTCGTCGATCCGCGCATACTCACAATGCCGGCCTATGTCACCGTGCCCGGCAAGGACCGTATCGTGCCGCCGGAATCGGCTCTGCCCTTGGCAAAGCTTCTGCCGCGTGCTTCCTTGCATGAGCCCATGACCGGCCATGTCGGCATGATTGCAAGCCCCAAGGCACCCCAGCAGGTCTGGACGCCTTTGATGGCATGGCTCGAAAAACATAAATGAAAATCATTTAAGCGGAACCGAAATGACAGATAATATTTCCATACCGCCCAAATTAAAAACCGCCTGGATCGATCGGGCTAAATATAACGCCCTTTATGAGCGCTCGATCAAAGACGCCGACAGTTTTTGGGGCGAGCAGGGAAGAAATCTTCAATGGATTAAGCCTTACAGTAAAGTGAAAAACGCCAGCTTCGAGGGCGACGTAAAAATCCGCTGGTTTGAGGACGGCACGCTCAATGCCTGTACGAATTGCATCGATCGCCATTTACCGCAGCGCGCGCAGCAGACGGCGATCATCTGGGAAGGCGATAATCCGTCTGAGCAAAAGCGCATCACATACGCCGAGCTTCACAGTGAGGTGTGCCGTTTCGCCAATATACTCAAAAAACACGGCGTGAAAAAAGGCGACCGCGTTACCATCTATTTGCCGATGATCCCGGAAGCTGCCTATGCGCTGCTTGCCTGCGCCCGCATCGGCGCTGTTCATTCGGTGGTGTTCGCCGGTTTTTCGCCTGAAAGCCTCAAGGACCGTATTCTCGATTGCAGCTCGACCATCATCATCACGGCTGACGAAGGCTTGCGTGGCGGCCGCAAGGTACCGCTGAAAGTCAACGCGGACGAGGCGCTCAAATCATGCCCCGATGTGAAAACCGTACTGGTCGTGCGCCGTACAGGCGGTTCTGTGCAATGGCAAGAAGGGCGCGATCATTGGTATCATGAAGAAGCGGCGAAGGTCCCGAGTGATTGCGCGTCCGAGGAAATGAGCGCCGAAGATCCGCTTTTTATTCTTTATACCTCGGGCTCGACCGGCAAGCCGAAAGGCGTTCTACATACGACCGGCGGCTATCTTTTATTCGCTTCGCTCACGCATAAATGGGTGTTCGATTATCATGACGGCGATATTTACTGGTGCACGGCCGATATCGGCTGGGTGACGGGGCATAGCTATATCGTCTATGGACCTCTGGCAAACGGCGCCATCACTTTGATGTTCGAAGGCGTGCCGAATTATCCCGATGCCTCGCGTTTCTGGCAGGTTGTGGACAAGCATAAGGTCAACATCTTTTACACCGCGCCGACCGCGATCCGGGCCCTCATGCGCGAAGGCGAAGAACCGGTCAAACATACGAACCGCAAAAGTTTGCGTCTCCTGGCTTCGGTCGGCGAGCCAATCAATCCCGAAGCCTGGCTTTGGTATTATCGCGTGGTGGGCGACGAGCGCTGTCCCGTCATTGATACCTGGTGGCAGACGGAAACCGGCGGCCATATGATTACGCCTTTGCCGGGCGCGACTGCACTTAAGCCCGGCTCGGCAAGTTTGCCTTTCTTCGGTGTTGAACCCGTCATCGTCGATAATGACGGCAAGGTTCTGACCGGCGCCGGCGAAGGCAATTTATGCATTGCGGCCAGCTGGCCCGGGCAGATGCGCACGGTGTTCGGCGATCACGACCGTTTCAAGAAAACCTATTTTAGTACCTTCAAGGGCAAATATTTTACCGGCGATGGCTGCCGTCGCGATGAAGACGGCTATTACTGGATTACGGGGCGCGTGGACGACGTGATCAATGTAGCGGGGCATCGTCTCGGCACGGCTGAAATTGAAAGTGCGCTCGTCGCGCATCCAAAAGTGGCCGAAGCGGCGGTGGTCGGCTGTCCGCATGATATCAAGGGCCAGGGCATTTACGCCTATGTCACGCTTAATGTCGGTGAATCCTCGAATGATGCGTTGCGCAAGGAGCTTGTGAATTGGGTGCGCAAGGAAATCGGCCCCATCGCCACGCCCGATTTCATTCAGTGGGCGCCCTCGTTGCCGAAAACGCGCTCGGGAAAAATCATGCGGCGCATCTTGCGCAAGATTGCCGCCAATGAAACCGAGAATCTGGGCGATATTTCGACCCTCGCCGATCCCGCCGTGGTGGCCGAACTGATCAAAAACAGAGCGGGATGATTACGCCGCGCGGCTGACGCGCTGGACTTGTTCGCCCGCTTTGCCGATCGCATTATTGGCCTGCTTGGCAACAGGGGTCAGCGCTTCCTGTGTCACGCGGGCGGAAATTTCCGACAGACGACCGGTGCCGGCCATCCATTGATCTAAAAAACCTTTTATGTATTCGGCCTGCAGATCGGTGATTTCCTTCACGCTTTTCGCGGACATGAAGGTTTTGCCGGTATTCAGCGCGTGCGCCACTTGTTCCTGTAAGAGACTACCGAAATTGCGGCTCAATTCCTCGCAGCCTTTGGCGAGCGCGGAGGTCGATTCCATAACCGCATCCACCGACTGGCGGTAATTTTCGCTCATCTCATCGCAAGCCTGGATAAGGTTTTGCGTCACTTTTTCCATTTGCCGTTGTGCCGCTTCATTCATGATAAAACCTCCTTGTTCCGGCGCGGATATGTTTGCCGCCGTGCCTATTTTATCTGAACTGGAATTTCTTTTGTTCCCGACCATAGGATATCCCGATTCTGACGAGATTCCGGCTGCGAAATTCATCACGGAATCTGCTTGAGCTAGTGCCTAAATTCCGGATAATTACAACTTCAGGTTTTGGTGCAATGCACAATAAATTTGCCTCCGTAAAGTGTCAACTGATAAAGCTTGCATTTACCAGATCGGAATATGATGGTACGGCCGCTTCAACGACTCGATGAATCCTCGCCCATGGACACCTTTCTAATGAATCGAAGCGTTCGCCATTTAGGGAAAAAACTATTTATTATCATAGCCATAGCTGCGATTGCATTGTCCACGCCGGCCGCGGCGCACACGCGTAAGCACCACAGATCCCATCACGCCGGCGTTGCCAATACCGCAAGTTATGCCGATGTCGTCATTGATGCCGAGACCGGCCGCATTCTGCATGCGACTCTTCCGGATTCGCCGCGTCATCCAGCCTCGCTCACCAAAATGATGACGCTTTATCTGACCTTTCAGGCGCTTGAGGCGGGACGCTTGCGGCTCGATCAATCCCTGCCGATCTCCGCCAACGCCGCCGAACAATCGCCGTCCAAACTCGGTTTGCGCCGCGGCCAGCGCATCCGGGTCGAAGACGCGATTTATGGCGTCGTTACCGAATCGGCCAACGATGCCGCCATGGTGCTGGCCGAAAATATTGGCGGCAACGAAAGCCGCTTTGGCCAGATGATGACGCGCGAGGCGCGCGCGCTTGGCATGAGTCGCAGCAATTTTGATAACCCCTCCGGTCTGCCCGATCCGAGGCAAGTGACGACCGCGCGCGACATGGCGATTCTCGCGCATGCGCTCATCTATCACTATCCGCAATACTATTCTTATTTCAGTACGCCCTCTTTTACCTATGCCGGCATCGCGCATGCCAATCACAATCACCTGATGGAACGCTATGACGGTATGGATGGCATCAAAACAGGTTATATCCGCGCTTCCGGCTTCAATCTGGTGGCGTCCGCCGTGCGCGGCCATGTGCGGCTGATCGGCGTCGTGTTCGGTGGTCATTCGACGACCGCGCGTGACAATCAAATGGCGCTTTTGCTCGATCAGGCCTTTTCTCTGGCGGGCGATGAGCGCGAACAAGGTCGTATGGTGAGCGAAACATCGCGACCGGATTTCCCGCAAGGCGACAGCGCCACTTCCGACGAACGCGCCGAATATGTTTCCCTGCCGGCCAAAACCACGGCCGCTTTTGCTTCGCGTGTTGCCACGGCCGGTGGTTGGGGCATTCAAATCGGAGCTTATAATGATCCTTCCATCGGTAAGCAGGCGCTGGCCGGCATCGTCCAGGCCATGCCCGGACTGCTTGGCGGCGCTTCTTCCGTTGTGCAGGAAGTGGCGGCAGGCGGCGTCACCATGTACCGTGCACGGCTCGAAGGAATCGATGAAAAAACCGCGCGCAGTGTTTGCGGCTATCTGGTGCATCACGGCCAAAGCTGCCTGACCGTAGCCCCGCCGATAACGATCGCCAATTAATGATCGTAAGTAATCAGGCTTGACACCGGCACGTCGAGTTTTTTGCGTCCTTCGAGAAAACTAAGTTCAATAATAAAGGCAGCCTCGGAAACGGTTGCGCCGACCCTGCGCGCCAGCGCCACGGCCGCCGCTGCGGTACCACCCGTGGCGAGAAGATCGTCAACCACCACCGCGCGTTGACCTTTTTTCAGCATGCCTTCCTGCACCTCGATTATGTCTTCGCCATATTCGAGCGTATAGCAGTGGGCGATCGTCGCTCCCGGCAATTTGCCCTTCTTGCGCATCATGACGAAGCCGATGCCGAGTGCGACCGCAACCGGAGCTGCCACCAAAAAGCCGCGTGATTCAATGCCGATGAGAATATCCGGCTTGCCGGTACGGATCACGTCCGTCAATCGCTGAACGGTTTCACGCCAGGCTGGCCCGTTATTGATCAAAGTGCCGATATCATAAAACAGTATGCCTGGCTTTGGAAAATCCGGAATGCCGCGGATGTGATCCTTGAGATTGATCATGGACCTTGATCGTACATACGGGTGAATGCGCACAATTTGCGCCGCCTCTACCGGCAGCGGTGTTAACGAAACTGCAAATGTTTCCCGCAATAGTCAATCCTATTAGGCGGGGCCGTCCGGCTTCTTACTCTCACACATTCAGATTTTTGAAAGATTATCCCGCGCATGGCTTCCACTCTCTCTCACGCGGACGTTGCGCGTTTGCTGGCCGAGCCTTCGCCGCATATGCGCGCTGAAGTGGCTGGCAAGCTTGCCGCCGAAGTCGACAGTCCCGATCTTACCGAAGCCGAACTCAAACTTGCGCAGGACATCATCCGCTTGATGGCCAAGGATGTCGAAGTAGCGGTACGAAAATCCTTATCGCAAAGCCTGCGCAGCGCTATCCGTTTGCCGCATGACGTAGCCTTGCGGCTCGCAACCGATATCGAAGCCGTTGCCTTGCCGGTTTTGACGCATTCGCCGGTGCTAACGAACCAGGATCTTATCGCCATTGTGCATGGCGGTTCCTCGGCCAAGCAGGAAGCCATTGCCGGCCGGCCGCATGTGCCGGAACAAGTGGCGGATGCGCTTATTGGCGAAGCGAGCGAAAGTGCCGTTGCCATTCTTATGAACAACCCGACCGCGCATATCTCGGATGCGGGTTTCAACAAAGCGGCCGATCGTTTCGAGACCAGCGAAATCGTCAAGGAAAGCATGGCTACACGCGCCAATCTGCCGGTCACCATTACCGAGCGTTTGGTAACGCTGGTCTCGGAAAGTTTGAAGGACTATCTCGTCAGCCATCATGAACTACCGCCGGCCCTTGCGGCCGATCTCATTTTGCAAAGCCGTGAACGCAGCATCATCAATTTGAGCAGCGGCTCGAGCGAGCCGAATGTCGAAAAACTGGTCGCGCAAATGTACGCCAACAAACGGTTGACACCATCCCTGGTCTTACGCGCGCTTTGCATGGGCGATCTCCCTTTTTTCGAAGCCGCTGTGGCGATTCTGGCCAATGTGCCGCTGATGAATGCCCGCATTTTGATCCATGATGCGGGACGCCTCGGCCTCAAATCGCTTTACGTGAAATCTGGCCTGCCGCCCCGTCTTTTGCCGGCCGTGCGCATCGCAATCGATGTCGTTAGCGAAACAATGATGGATGGCGGTCCCAATGATCGCGCGCGTTACCGGGCGCGCGTGATCGAACGCATCCTCACGCAATATGAGGATTTCGGCCCCGAAGATCTCGACTATCTCCTTGAAAAGCTTGATGATGTGTTGAGCACGGCCGCTTAGAAGCGGTGCTTGATGGGGTGGTTTTCGGCTCGTTTGCCAGCGTTCATTTCACCAGCGAAATAGAGAAAATTTTTCGCAAAATGTTTCATATCGATGGCGGATTGAAAAATTAACCGGTCATAAATCATCGCGCGCTTTTTCGCGGGCCGCATGTCTCCGGAACGACTGTCACAGGCTCATTACTTGACCAAATCTTAACGTTTGGACTGCACATTTTAGCGTGGAAATTCAGGTCTAATCTGGCTGCGTGTCCCCAGGGACGCGCGGTTGCACGCGTATGGATGAACGCAACCGGATTTTGATCTTTGGCTTGGTTTGTCCGCCGAAAAAATTCGGTTTGGGAGCGAAGATGAGTGAGGATAAAGAGCCGGGCGCCTCTTCATCGCTGAAAAAACACCGTACGAGCGGTCGCTTGCGTTCGCGCGCGAAAAACCGGCGCGCCGGTTTTGCCATTGGTCCCATTCTTTACATGCTTGGTCTGATCGGCATCGGGGCCGGCATTCTTTTCAGCGGCTACAGCCAAATCCTGCGCAGCAATATGCAAATTACGCAGGATATGGAAACCAAGAACGATCTGAATGCTTCCGGAACCACGCTGTCGGCGACCGCGACCTTGAGCCAGGATTCGCTGCTGTTTTGCCCACCGCCGGGCCCCGCCGCCTCGGCCAACTGCAATCCATCTTCGGCGATCCCCCTAAAACTTCTTCCCTTTGCCAGCGTGCCGGGCGCCGATGCATCCAAACTGCCGGCGAACTACACCAACGCAGGCTCGGCCGGAAGCCCCACGGAAGTGGGCGTGTTCGTCGCCGGCTCCGGCCTCAAGCAAATCGATCCTTACGGGCATTTTTATATTTATTGCCGCTGGGAAAATTCGCGTTCAAGTCCGGCTTCGCCGGCTTTGATGATCATCAGCGCCGGCCCGGACGATAAGCTCGACAGCACCTGCGGCAGCGCGACAGCGCAGAACGACGATTCCATCTTGCTGCTTTCGGTCGGCTCGGCCATTCAGCGTTCCGCGATCTGGCAGACGGACAGCAACAACAATGTTTATTACGGCGCCACCGGATCGCAGCTAACCATTACCAGCACCGGCGGCATGACCGTGCCCGGCGCGCTTGCGGTTACCGGCACCTCCACCTTCGGCGGCACCGGCGTTTTTACGGGTGCCGTGAGCGCGCCCACCTTCAACGGTAATTTTGTCGGCGGTACGCTCAGCGCCACCACCGGAAATTTTTCCAGCGATGTTGGGGTGAGTGGTACGCTCGGTGTCACGGGAGCCGCGACCCTCTCGAGCACGCTTGGCGTGACTGGTGCCACGACGCTTTCAAGCACGCTCGGCGTGACCGGCGCCACGACGCTTTCGAGCACACTTGGCGTAACGGGCGCCACAACTCTCTCCAGCACGCTTACCGTAAGCGGAGCCACGACGCTCGGCGGTGCGCTCGGGGTCACCAGTACGGCCATCTTCGGCACTACGACCGGTCAGCAAGTGATCGTGACACCGCTCGGCGCGGTCACCGCCAATAGCGGCTTTAGCGGCAACCTTTCCGGCAATGTGACGGGCAATCTCACCGGCAATCAATCGGGAGGCACCATCAACGCAACGTCCGCCGTCGTGCAAGGCTCGTTCACCGCCGGCGGTTCCGGCAACAATGTCTATATTCAGAGTACAGGCGACGCCACTTTCGCCGGCATCGTCACGGCCGCCGGCTTCAATGGCAACGCCACCACCTCCACGACAGCGGGCAATGTGACCGGCACCGTCGCGATCGCCAATGGCGGCACCGGCGCGACCAACGCAACGAACGCCCTCGCCAATCTTGGCGTTACCTCCGGCGGCTTTCTCAATACGGCCTTACTGACGGGCGGCCTGATTCCGGGCGCCGATATCACCAGCCATTCGGTGACCGATACGCAATTGAGCACCACCGGCGTAGTGGCAGGCACCTACAACTGGGGCACCGTCACCGCCGAAGGCCGCGTGACAAGCGCCACCAACGTTCCCATCGACACGAACACGCTGACCGACGGTACCGGCGATACGGTCGTTGTCAGCGGCGGGGCGATTTCCTTCACGACCTCCGGCGTCACGCAGGACATCATCGATGCGGCCGGCAATCTAGGCCTCGGCACCTTGACCCCGCATCAGAAGCTGGATGTCGTCGGCAATATCCGTATGGAAGGCACGTCGGGCACGCCGACCCAATTGCAAATCACGACCAGCGCCACATCCGAGCTTTGGACGCTCGGCACCGATAGCATTGCGATTAGCGGCGGTAATGCAGGCGCTAATTTCGTCATAACCGGTTATGATAATTCCGGTGTCGCGCTTGGTTCGGCGCTGACCATCGCGCGCTCGAATCTTGCGGCCACTTTCACCGGTAGCGTGACAACGCCGACCCTTGTCGCCACCACTATTGCCGCGGGATCGGAAGCGCTGACGGGCACGCTCACCGGCACTTCTGCCTATTTCAGCGGCACGGTGACGGCCACCAATATTAGTGCCGTATCCGGCTATTTTAGCGGCACGGTGACGGCCGCTGCCTTCAGCGGCCCCATCACCGGCAGCATTTCGATGAATGACGGCACGGTGGCAAATCCCGGCCTTTTCTTTACGAACGAAAACAACACCGGATTATATCGCGCCGGCACCAACCGTTTTGGTTTTACCGTAGGGGGAATCGAGGCGCTGGAATTGCAGACCGCCGCCAGCGGCGCCGATTATGTGACCATTACGCCGGCTGTATCCGGCAGCGCGCCCGTTATTGGCGTGGCCGGCAATGCGAACGCGGGATTGACGCTAAGCTCCGTGGGCTCCGGCAATCTGACGCTAACCCCTGGATCGAGCGGCGCGGTGAATGTGTCGGCGGGCAATTTGAATATCGCGGGCGTGACCGGCGTCTTGCAGATGCAGGGCACCAACATGTTGGCGATAGGCGATGCCGGCGCCGATGTGACGAGTTTCGGTCTCGGTTTTTCCGCGCTTTCCGCGCAGACGACCGTTTCTCTCTATAATACCGGCATCGGCTATGCCGCCTTGCAGCACGCCACCACCGGCAGCGGCGGAAACACGGCGCTCGGCGGTCTGGCGCTGCAGACCAATACAATCGGCGGCTACAACACAGGCCTGGGCGTGGAAGCGCTGCAACTGAATACCACCGGCAATTACAACACGGCGTTAGGCTATGCGGGTCTCGTAAACAATGTGACCGGCAGCAACAATACGGCGATCGGCTACAAAGCTTCCTACAACACAACCGGCGGCAGCAATACCGCGCTCGGCAGTCAGGCTGGCTATTCGATCACGACCGGCAGTAACAATGTGATCGTTGGGCCCGGCGTCGCCAGCACTACGCTCGCCACCGGCTCCAACAATATTCTCATCGGTACCAGCAGCGCCATCGATACGACCACCAGCACGACTTCCAACAAGCTCAATATCGGCGGACTGCTGATGGGCGACATGGCCGGGGTCACGCTTGGCGTCGGGCAGAGCCCGCAGACCGGTGCCATTCTCGATCTTAGCGACGGCTCAGGTACCAGCAACAGCAGCATGATTTTACCAGGCGGCAGCACGGTGAACCGGCCCTCCAGCGGCATCGCCGGTATGTTGCGCTACAACAGCGATACACCTGCCCTTGAAGCTTTCATCAACGGCACTTGGGCCAGCATCTTGAGCGAGACCAGCAGCGGCGTCAGCTCCAATCTCTTTCTCGGCAGCTCGACCACCGCCAACCCGCAAATTTTCGGCGAGCCGACATCAGGCTTCTACACCTCGGCCGCCCACACCATCGATGTCGAAGCCAGTGGTACCAAAATCACCGAATGGACAACGAGCGGCGAGACGATTGCGAACGGCAACCTCACGGTTTCCAGCGGTAATGTGAATATTGCCGAAGGCGCCTTGCAAATGAGTACAACAACCATACTGGCATTCCCGGATTCAAATACCGACAAAACCAGCCTTGCTATCGGCCCGGCTGCGTTGGCCAGCCAAACGGCAACCGGCCTGAACAATGTCGCCGTTGGTAATTTGGCTCTCAATCAAAACACCGCCGGCAATAACAACACGGCAGTCGGCTGGGAAGCTCTCACCAGCAACACAACCGGCCACGATAACGTAGGCCTAGGTTATATTGCGGGCGGCAACATTACGACTGGCAGCAGTAATGTAGCCGTTGGTGGTACAGCTCTAGCCTATAACACCACCGGTACTTCCAACACGGCGGTAGGCGCTCATGCCGCAGAAAAAACGACGCAAGACGCCAATACGGCGATTGGTTATTTTGCGTTGCAAAACGATACGGTTGGCGGCGACAATACGGTGATCGGTAGTAACACTTTCCAATACAACACAAGCGGCAGCTATAATACGGTTGCCGGCGCGGGCGCCGGTTATACCAACAGCACCGGCGGCTCGAACGCGATTTTCGGAGTTAATGCCCTCTATTACAGCACCAGCAGCAGCCAGAATACGGCCGTCGGCACTTATGCGATGGAAAGCTTTGTGCCGTCGGCGGCCAACGGCAATAACACGGCCGTCGGCTTTGAAGCCCTTTTGGGTACCGTGGGCGCCAGCACCGGCAATAACAACACAGCATTGGGGGCGCTGGCCGGCGTCGGCGTGACCACCGGCAGCGGCAACACGATACTTGGTTACAATGTGGCGAGCACCACGCTCACCACCGGCTCCAACAACATCCTGATTGGCACTTCGAACGCGGTGGACGCGACCACCAGCACCGCCAGCTATCAGCTCAACATCGGCAACCTGATTTATGGCAATATGACCGGTAGCGGATCGCAAGTCGGCGTCGCCATAGGCTCGCCTACCGTTACGACCAATTCGATTTTCGATCTGAGCAGCGCCAACGCGAGCTCCAACAGCAGCATGGTTCTGCCGGGCGGTACCACACTTAACCGCCCCACGACGCCGGCAGCCGGCATGGTGCGCTACAACACTTCGCAGAATTCGATGGAAGTGTATCAGGGTTCGCCGGCGCAATGGACGCTGCTCGGCAATTCCAGTCTCGGCACCACGACCACGGCGGCCAATCCCAGTATCGCCAACGATCTGACCAACGGTTTCTACACCGCCGGTGCCAACAAGGTGGATGTCACGATCGCGGGCACGCAGACGGCCGAGTGGAACACGGGGGGCATGATTCTCGCCAATGGCAGCCTCACGATCCCCGCCGGCAATGTCGGAATCGGCACCTCGAGCATCGCGAGCGGTGTCAATCTCGATCTCGGCAGCACGACGAGTTCGGTGCTGCTGCCCAAAGGCACGACCGCGCAGGAGCCAACCGGTGTCGAAGGCATGGTGCGCTACAACACCTCGAACCATGCGATGGAGACCTATGCCGGTTCACCGGCTTCGTGGCAGACGCTGCTCGGCAATACCGCGACCGGCAGCGCGGCGATCTATCTGGGCGCTACCAGCACGGCGGCTAATCCGCAAATCAATGGCGATGCGACCAGTGGTTTCTACACAGCTGGGGCCGGCAAGGTGGATGTCACGATTAGTGGAACCAAGACGGTGGAATGGAGCTCCTCCGGCGAGACAGTGGCCAATGGCAATCTCTCCGTCTCAAGCGGCACCGCGACGGCGCAATCTTTTATCCCGACCAGTTCCACCGTGCCCGCCAATGGCATGTACCTGTCGGCCGCCAACACGCTCGACTTTGCCACCAATACCACCAAGGCGCTGGAGCTGAGCAGCGCTGGTGCCGGCACCTTCACTGGCAGCGCCACGGCGACATCGTTCATCCCCTCAGGCTCGACGGTGCCGGCGAACGGCATGTATCTGTCGGCCGCCAACACGCTCGACTTTGCCACCAACAGCACCAAGGCCCTGGAGATCAACAGCTCGGGCGCGATCACCACCGGCGTATGGAACGGCACCGTGGTCGGCGTACAATATGGCGGCACCGGCGATGCGACGCTGGCCAGCAATGGCGTTCTCTACGGCAACGGCACCGGCGCGGTGCAGGTGACGGCGCAGGGCGCCGCCAATACGGTGCTCATCGCCAATGCCGGAGCCCCCTCCTTCAGTGCCGCACCGACCATCGGCACTTCGGTGACCTCGCCCTTCTTCAATGCCACGACGGCGACGTCTGCTTATAAGATCAGCGGCAACGTGACCCTGGCGGTGCCGAGCAACGATGCGACGGGGGGAAGCCTGGCGGTCGGCAATGGAGCCTTGGGCAGTCTGGCATCGGTCACCACCGGCTGGAACACGGCGCTTGGCTATAATGCACTGAATGCGGATACGACCGGCATCAACAACACGGCTGTCGGTTATAGCGCCCTTACCGGCGTGACGGTCGGGGGCAGCAACACGGCCCTTGGCGAGAAGGCGGGCTCGAAGATCACCACCGGCTCATCCAATATTATTGTGGGCGCCTTGTCGGCAACCAACACGCTTACGGTTGGATCTTCGAACATTTTGATTGGCAATGGGCTGGATACCACCACCAGCGCTAGCAGCAACAAACTGAACATCGGCGGATTGCTGCAGGGCGATCTGGCGGGAATCAATCTTGGTATCGGGATCAGCCCGCAGACGGGCGCCGTTCTCGATCTCAGCAACGGCAGCGGCACCAGCAACTCATCCATGATCCTGCCCGGTGGCACGACGGCGAACCGTCCGTCTAGCGGCATCGAAGGCATGCTGCGTTACAACAGCAATACTCTGGCTCTGGAGGCCTATTTCAACGGCACCTGGAATACGCTGCTCGGCGACACGGCCACGGGCACCAGCGGCAGTATCTTTCTCGGCACCACGCTGACAGCCGCCAATCCGCAAATCGCGGGCGATGCATCGAGTGGTTTCTATACCGCCGGGGCCGGCAAGGTGGATGTCACCATCAGCGGCACCAAGATTGCGGAATGGGCATCAACGGGACAGACGATTGCCAGCGGCAGTCTCACGGTATCAAGCGGCACGGCGACGGCGCAGTCTTTCATCCCCACCTCATCGACCGTGCCCGGCAACGGTCTCTATCTGCCGGCGGCGAATGTGATCGGACTTTCGACCAATAGCACCGAGCGCGTACGCATCGATAGTAACGGCAATTTTGGGGTCGGAACCGGTGGAGTTACCAATAGTTCGATCCGTATGTTGGTTTATGGTTCGGATGCGACCTCTTCCAACTGGTCCTTCCGTGCCGCCGATTCAAATGGAACAGCCCTGCTCGATGCCCGCGACGACGGGCAGATCTATATGAAAGGTAGTGTGGGGATCGGCACCACGACGATGACCGGCGTGCTCAACGTCTATGCGCCGAGCTCCACCGCCAACGCCAACGTCTATGGCATCTACGAAAACGGCGCCATGTCGGCGACCAATACGTCGGGCTTTTTCTACGGGGCTTATGTCGCCCCCACCATCAGCGCCACCACGACGGTGACCCAGACTATCGGCGTGTGGGGTGTACCGCAGAATACAAGCTCAGGCGTGGTTACAAACATGTATGGCCTGGCGTCCAATCCGCACAATGATTCCACCGGCACCGTCACCAACATGTGGGGAACGTCCAACGATCTTTACAATACAGCCACCGGCACCGTCACCAATATGTACGGGCTCGCAAGTCGCTGCAACAACACCAACGCGGCCGGCACGGTGACAAATTGTTACGGGCTTTATCTCAACACCCCGCAATTGACGGGGCCGATCACAAATGTCTATGGCGTCTATCAGCAATATGCATCCGCCATCAACTATTTCGCCGGCAATGTCGGCATCGGGACGACAGGGCCGACAGAGCTATTGAGCATTGTTGGTGGAAGATTGTATGTCGGTAATCAAGTGCCAGATTCACATATTCCTAAAGGCAACGGCGGCATAAATATTCTTGGCACTGATACCTCAGATGCCTACTTTGGCGCAGCCAAAGGCGGACAGGTCGGCTGGATAGAATCAACGGGCGGTCAGGCCTATGTTGACGCATACGATTATGCAAACAGCGTTGGCATTCCACTCAATATCGGTAGCAATGCATCCGCGATTACAATTCACAAAAATACAACTTTTACCGGTGTGGCAAATCAGGCGGTCACAATATCAACAGCAAGCACGGGAGCACTTTACCCGGTTGTATCAAATGCGGGGGGAACGCTCTATTGGGGTGTGGAGGATTCGGCCGGTGGTGGAATGTTTCCGGGCGGCGTTTCCTATGCGGGTGCTTTGGGCAGCGGCGGCGCGACAGGTTTGGAGTTTGCGACGAATAACAATGTTCGCATGTTTCTTAATTCATCCGGCAGCTTCGGCATCGGCACGACATCACCGGCAGCGAAACTGGATGTGTATGGCGGGGCCGGATACGGCGCGATTGATCTGGGCGGGTTGAATGGTATCTCGGTGCCGAGCAATGACGCGACGCTGGGCAGCCTTGCGGTGGGGCCGGGCGCTCTGGCGACACTGAACTCCGTGACGACCGGTTGGAACACGGCGCTTGGATATAATGCGCTGAACGCCGATACGACAGGCATCAACAATACAGCAGTCGGTTATAAGGCGATGACCGGCGTAACGGTGGGCGGCAGCAACACGGCCCTTGGCGAGAAGGCGGGATCGAAGATCACGACCGGCTCCTCCAACATTGTTGTGGGAGCTTTGTCGGCCACCAACACACTAACTATAGGTTCAAGCAATATCCTGATCGGCAACGGACTGGACACGACCACCAGCGCGATCAGCAATTATCTGAATATCGGCGGTTTGCTGGTGGGTGATCTGGCCGGGATCAAGTTAGGCGTCGGGACAGCGGCGCAAACGGGCGCTATCCTTGACCTCAGCAACGGCTCGGGCACCAGCAATTCATCGATGATTTTGCCGGGCGGCACGACAGCCAATAGGCCAAGCTCCGGCATCGAAGGCATGCTGCGTTACAACAGCAATAGTCTGGCCGTGGAAGCCTATTTCAACGGTACCTGGAATACGCTGCTCGGCGACACGGCCACGGGCACCAGCGGCAATATCTATCTCGGCACCACGCTCACATCTGCAAATCCACAGATCAGCGGCGATGCGACGAGCGGCTTCTATACCGCCGGAGCCGGCAAGGTGGACGTCACCATCAGCGGAGCCACGATCACGGAGTGGACATCGACCGGCGCGACCGTTGCCAGCGGCAACCTGACGGTTTCCAGCGGTAATGTGAATATTGCCGCAGGTGCCTTGCAAATGAGCACAACAACTATACTGGCATTCCCGGATTCAAATACCGACAAGACCAGCCTTGCTATCGGCCCGGCTGCGTTAGCCAGCCAAACGGCAACCGGTTTGTATAACGTTGCTGTTGGCTCTCAAGCCCTGAGTCAAAACACCGCTGGCAACGAGAACACGGCCCTTGGTTATGAGGCCCTTCTCAGCAATACAACCGGCCATGATAATACGGCCATGGGTTTTGGTGCCGGCGCCAATATCGCGACAGGCAGCGGTAACCTGGCCATTGGTAGCACGGCTCTAGCCTATAACACGACGGGCTCTTCCAACACCGCCGTAGGCACCCATGCCGCGGAGAAAACGACGCAAGTGGGTAATACAGCCGTCGGCTATTATAGCTTGCAAAACGATACGGACGGTCAAGGTAATACAGCTGTGGGCAGTAGTGTCTTCCAGACCAACATACATGGAAGTTATAACACGGCTGTGGGCGCCACCGCCGGTTATACCAACAGTACCGGCAGCACCAACGCGATTTTTGGCGAGGGCGCTCTTTATTACAGCACCAGCAGCAGCCAGAATACGGCGCTCGGCACTTATGCCTTGCAGAGTTTTGTGCCGTCGGCAGCCAACGGCAATAACACGGCCGTCGGCTTTGAAGCCCTTTTGGGTACCGTAGGCGCCAGCACCGGCAATAACAACACAGCATTGGGGGCGCTGGCCGGCGTCGGCGTGACCACCGGCAGCGGTAATTTGATACTTGGCTATAATGTGGCGAGCACCACGCTGACGACGGGTTCCAACAATATCCTCATCGGCACCAGTTCAGCAATCGACACCACCACTAGTGCGACCAGCAACAAGCTCAATATCGGCGGATTGCTGCAGGGCGATCTGGCGGGAATCAATCTCGGTATCGGGATCAGCCCGCAAACGGGCGCGATCCTTGATCTCAGCAACGGTTCGGGCACTAGCAACTCGTCCATGATCCTGCCCGGCGGTACCACGGCCAATAGGCCCGGCACTGGCATCGAGGGCATGCTCAGATATAACTCCAACACCTTGGCCCTCGAAGCCTATGCCAATGGCAGCTGGACGACGCTGCTCAGCGATACCACCACCGCAAGCTCGAACATCTATCTCGGTGCGTCGGCGGGTGCGGCCAATCCGCAGATCAACGGCGACGCCACCAGCGGTTTCTACACGGCGGGAGCGGGCAAGGTTGACGTGACCATCAGCAACAGCAAAGTCGCCGAATGGACGTCAAGCGGCATAACGGTCACCGGCACCGACACCGCCAACTCATTCATTCCCACATCATCGACCGTACCCAGCAACGGCATGTATTTGTCGGCGGCTAACACCGTGGCCTTCGCCACTAGCAGCACAAATGCGCTCAATATCACTTCGACACAGAGCGTTGGCATCGGGACGACTACCCCGGCAGAATTAGTGAGCATTCTTGGTGGGAGACTTTACGCTGGCAATCAAATTCCCAACTCCAGCATTCCCAAAGGTAATGGTGGAATAAATATTTTGGGCACGGACACTTCGGATGCTTATTTTGGAGCTGCCGTTGGCGGTCATGTCACTTGGGTGGAAACCGGAAATCCTGGCAGCGGCAATGAGGGAATCATTGATACCTATAAATATGATACCAGCGCAAAGATGCCTCTAAGTATTGGACTAAATGCGGCTGTTCTTAATTTTCGTACCAATGGCAGCAGCACCGTAAAGATGAAGTTAGATGGTTCAGGCAACGTTGGCATCGGGACGACGACGATGAACGGGCTGGTCAATGTGCACGCGCCCAGCTCGACGGCGAATGCGACGGTGTACGGGATTTATGAGGACGGCGCGCTGTCGGCAACGGATACGTCAGGCTATTTGTATGGTGCCTATATTGCGCCGTCCATCAGTGCCACGACGACCGTGACCACCAGCTATGGCGTCCTTTCCTTCCCGCAAAATACCAGCAGCGGCGCTGCCACGAATATGTATGGCTTAGCTGCTGCGCCCGACAATGTAAGCACAGGAACAGTCGCGAATATGTATGGCTTGGCCAGTCTTCCTCTTAAAGCCGGCACCGGCGTCGTGACCAATATGTACGGATTCTACAACCAGTGCCAAAGCACCAATAACACCAATGCCGTAACCAATTGTTATGGACTCTATCTTGATTCCCCCCTAGGCCCCGGAACCGTCACCAACAAATATGGCGTCTATCAAGCCGATAGCGGCGCGACCAATTACTTCAACGGCAATGTCGGCATCGGAACAAACAATCCCGGCACATCCCTGGATATACTTAGCGCCAACGCGCATGGCCTGCAGATCCTGAGCGGTGCGAGCGGATCATGGGCCGATTTCGTCGTGGGCCGCACCAGTTTCGAAGGCGAGTTCGGCATATCGGCCGGCGCCGGACAATTTGCCAATGATTCCGCGGCCGGCGATTTCGTCTTCAAGAATTTTGGCGGCGGCAAGCTTTTATTCGTCTCCGGCACCAATAATTCGGCACTTGCCGTCTCATCCACCAATTCTGTCGGCATCGACACTATATCGCCGGCCTATAACCTCGACGTCAACGGCACCTTCCACGTGTCGGGCGCATCCACTCTTTCGGGCGGCGTCACTTATGGCAGCTCGGTGACCGCAACCGCCTTCATCCCCTCCGGCTCGACGGTGCCGGCGAACGGGATGTATCTCTCCGCGGCGAATACACTGGACTTTGCCACCAATACCACCAAGGCGCTGGAAATATC
>Ga0307471_100000139_pt1 | contig 34926 bp, 31 predicted proteins | sample atmos_gasesAM3C__2_FD_204566 | JGI IMG/M metagenome (GOLD analysis project Ga0307471, IMG submission 204566) | Hardwood forest soil microbial communities from Morgan-Monroe State Forest, Indiana, United States - atmos_gasesAM3C_515 | ecosystem: Environmental > Terrestrial > Soil > Temperate... | reverse complement strand
CGGACTTTCTCCCGATCAGATGCTGGCCATCGCCCGCGAAATGAATCTCTCCGAAACAGTCTTCGTGCAAAAGCCTACCGACGATCGCGCCCTGGCGCGCTTGCGCATTTTCACCACGAAAGAAGAGCTCAAGCTTGCCGGGCATCCGGTCATCGGCACGTGGTTCCTTCTGGCGGAACTCGGCGTCGTCCCCGCTCAGGAAGGCGGCGTCCATGTCCTGCAGCAGACCGGCGCGGGAATTCTTCCGGTCGAAATTCGTTTCAAGGACGGCCGGCCCCAGCGCGTAACAATGACCCAGAAAGAAGCCGCTTTTAAACCCTTCAAGATCGATAAGAAGAAACTTGCGGCCGCCCTCGGACTTTCTCCAAAGGACTTCGATCCGAATCTTCCTCCCGAGTTCGTTTCCACTGGCATCTTCAATCTCATGATCCCTCTGCGGAACCGTTCCGCTTTGCCGAGGATTCAAATGAATATAGTTGAGATGGCGCGCCTTCTCGGCAACCAGGCTGCCCTGGCCTATTGCTTCACGCTCGGCAATACCCACTCTGCGTTCGCACGCGGCATGATGCCTTGGGAACTTTATGAAGATGCCGCGACTGGCTCAGCTGCCGGTTCCCTGGGGGCCTATCTGGTCAAACACGGTAAATTGGGCGCCGCTCATACCCTTCACATTACGCAAGGCGTGGAAATGGGCCGTCCCAGTCAGATTGAAGTGGAAGTGTCGCAATCTGGAAAAAAACTGACACCGCGGGTCAGCGGCGCCGCTGTCAAAGTGTTTGAAGGTTTAATCCGCACCTAGACGGTCGCTATTAGCTTGCCTCTCCAGGTGACATATTCTTGATGGACTTGCGGTAGCCATCCAGAATTCCATTCACGAATTTTCCGGCTTCTTCGGAAGAAAATTTCTTGGCGAGGTCAATCGCCTCGTTGATGACCACTTTGGGCGGCGTATCGGTCGCGCGCATCTCGTGCAGTGCCAGCCGAAGGATTGCCCGGTCAATCGCCGCCATCCGTTCCAGCCGCCAATTCTGTGCGTGTTTGGAGATCAATTCGTCAAGCGCCGGCGAATCGTGCGCTGCCCCTTCGAACAATTGGTTCGCGAATGTGCGTGTCTGTGCTGCCGCCTTCGCTGCTTTCCAGAACTTCGTCTCCAGCTTTGAGGCCTCCTGCTGGCTCATGTCCCACTGAAAAAGCATCTGCATGGCAAACTCTCGGGATTTGGTACGAAGTGACAAGCTAGCGCCGCCCTTTGCCGGACCTTGCCGTCTTCCGAGTGCCGCGAAGTTTGCGCGAGAGTTGCGCCATTTCGATCGCTCCCAGTCCTGCTTCAAAGCCCTTGTTTCCACCCTTTAACCCGGCTCGGTCAATGGCCTGCTCTACATTGTCACAAGTGAGCACGCAGAACATCACAGGAATGCCCGTATCCATTTGCGCGAGCTGTAAACCGCGCGCCGTCTCCGAGCAAACATAGTCGTAATGCGCCGTTTCGCCGCGGATGATGCATCCGATGGCAACCAGTGCGTCGTACTTTCCCGTCCCCGCAAGTTTTTTCGCTGTTAGCGGCAATTCAAACGATCCCGGCACATGGATCACATCAATACTCTTCTCATTCGCGCCGGCGCGAATGAGGGCGTCCACCGCACCCTGCAAAAGCCTTTCGGTGATAAAGCTGTTGAAGCGGCTCACCACGACCCCAAAACTCAGCCCTGTCGCGCTCAGGCTCGCTTCAATTTTCTCGAATTTTTTGTTCTCCACCATTCTCCATCCGAAACCGCGAATTCTGAGTTGTCCTACCCGTTGTTTCCTTTGTTCCGCTTACTTCCCTTTAAAAGCCGCTGGCCTCTTTTCTAAGAATGCCATCGTGCCTTCCCTCATATCCTCGGTAGCGCAACACAACCCAAACAGCGTCGCCTCAAGAAACAGTCCTTCTTCTTGAGGCATTTCGACGCCACGCTCAATGGCTTCCATGCAATATTTCACGGCCAACGGAGCCTTCTCGATAATCTTCCTCGCCATCGACTCCGCGGCCGGCAAGAGCTCGGCAGGTTCGTAGACATGATTGACCAGCCCGATGCGCTGTGCCTCTTCCGCCGTGATCATTTCGCCAGTGAGGCAGAGTTCGAGCGCTACGCCTTTCCCGCAGAGACGCGCCATCCTCTGTGATCCGCCGTACCCGGGAATAATCCCCAGTTTCACTTCGGGCTGCCCAAGCTTGGCATTCTTGCTCGCCAAGCGAATCGAGCACGAGAGCGCCAGTTCACAGCCACCGCCCAGCGCAAATCCGTTGATCGCGCAAATCGACGGCTTGCCCAGGGTCTCCAGTAGATGCAACACACCTTGCCCAAAAATGGAAAACTCTTTGCCGTTGACCGGTGTCTGTTGCGCCAGTTCATTAATGTCGGCGCCGGCGACGAAAGCCTTTTCGCCGGAACCAATGAGAATCAATACACGCAGGGCAGCGTCATCCCGCACATCCAACAGCGCCTGCTGCAATTCCTCAACCGTCTTGCGATTCAAGGCGTTCAGCACCTTGGGGCGGTTGAACGTGATGAACGCAATACCTTCCTTTTTTTCATACAACAGATTTTCGTAAGCCATCACTCTCCCTCAAAATCCCTAGAATTGCATGGGCTTTGGGTTGTTCGGATCTGCGTAATCGTAAAATCCCCTGCCGCTCTTCTTTCCGTGCCAACCGGCCAGCACCATACGCTTCAGCAGCGGCGGCGCCGCAAACCGCTTTTCCTTGAATTCGTCAAACATGATCTGCGAAATATAATAGGTCGTATCCAACCCGACAAAATCAAGCAACGTGAACGGCCCCATCGGATAGCCGCAGCCCAGCTTCATGGAATTGTCGATGTCCACAACCGAGCCGACTCCCTCTTCCAGGGCGCGAATCGCATCCAGGAGATACGGCACCAGCAGGCGATTCACGATGAACCCACCGCCGTCGCTTGCTCGCACCGGGGTCTTCCCCAGTTTGGCCCCAAAATCCACCATCTCTTCGTACACCGCAGAGTCCGTAGCGATCGTTTTCACCACTTCCACCAATTTCATCACCGGCACGGGATTAAAGAAATGCAAGCCCACAAAGCGCTGCGGCCGCTTCGTCGCCGCGGCAATCTCGGTAATCGTCAACGAGGAAGTATTGCTGGCAAAAATCGTATGCGGCGGGCAAATCCCGTCCAGAAAGCCAAATAGTTCCCTCTTGGCCGGAAGTTGTTCAATGATGGCTTCCACAATCACGTCGCAATTCTTCAGATCTTCCAGAGACGTCGACCCTTTCAATCGCCCGCGAATCTCACTTTTCTTTGCCTCGGTAAGCGTGCCCTTTTCCACCTGTCGCCCCAAATTTTTCTCGATCCCTTTTAGGCCCTTCTCCACCAATTCCACGCTCACCTCGCGCACCACCGTCGGAAATCCCGCTTGTACGCACACTTGTGCAATTCCCGCCCCCATCAAGCCACACCCCACGACGCCAACGTTTTGGATCGTCAATCCGCTTCCTCGCAATTGCTGATTCCGGATCAACCGGCAGGTACTACTACCCGTGAGAAGTGTATCAAAGCTTTCTCTCGAACTCTCTCCCCTTCAATTCCCCAATGCCTCCACAATCATGGCAATCCCCTGTCCACCGCCAATGCACGCGGTGGCCAAGCCGTACTTCAATCCCTCGCGGCGCAACTCGTTCAAGACCGTAATCACGAGCCGCGTGCCGGAAGCGCCCAGCGGATGTCCCAGGGCGATTGCGCCTCCATTTACGTTTGTCCTGTCGCGACGAAGTCCGAGTTCTTTTTCAACAGCGAGATATTGCGCGGCGAACGCTTCATTCACTTCCACTCGATCTATCTGCTCCAGCTTCATTCCCGCCAACTGCAGCGCCTTGCGCGTCGACGGCACTGGCCCGATTCCCATGATGCTCGGATCCACGCCTGCCACGGCCCACGAAACAATTCTGCCGATCGGTTTCAGCCCGCGTTCCTTTGCGGATTTCTCCCGTGTCACAACGACTGCTGCTGCCCCGTCCACGATCCCGCTCGCGTTCCCGGCGGTAACAATTCCGTCCTTCTTGAACGATGGCGGCAGCTTTTCCAATGTCTCCATCGTCGTCTCTGGCCGCCGGTGATCATCCTCACTCACCACCGTTACTTTCTTTCCCTGTTTCACTTCCACGGGCACAATTTCTTTTTTGAAATGACACGCCTTGTACGCTGCCTCGGCCGCTTGCTGGCTTCGCAATGCGTACGCGTTCGCTTCCTTCCTCGTGATCCCTGTTTGTTCCGCAAGCTTCTCCGCCGTCAGCGCCATCGGCAAACCGCAATACGAGTCCGTCAAACCCACAAAAAGAGAATCTTCCAGTGCTCCGCCGCCAAGTCTCAATCCCGTGCGTGCCCCGCGAATCACGAACGGCGCTTGTGTCATGTTCTCCATTCCGCCGGCCAGCACCAGGTCCGCTTCGCCCAGTAAAAGACGCTGCGCGGCCTGCGCAATGGCCTCGATGCCCGACCCACACAAACGATTGACCGTCACTGCCGGCGTCTCGATCCTGAGTCCCGCCTTCAGGCCGACATGCCGCGCGCCGTAGATCGCATCGGCGCTCGTCTGCAACACGTTTCCGAAAATAACGTGGTCCACGTCCTTCGGATCGACTCCCGACCGCTCGATCGCCGCCTTCCCCGCATGTGCCCCAAGCTCGATCGCCGACACCTCTGAAAATGAACCCGTGTAGCGCGCCATGGGCGTACGCGCACCCGCAACAATTAGCACATCCGTTGGAAACATCTTCTTTTCCTTTCTTTTCTCAATCTCACGGTTGGTTGGGTTCGGCTTCTAGTTTTGCTTACGCTCGCGTCAATTCCGCTGCCACGATCGTATCCCCGCCGCGCCGCCGCGCTTCCTCTATGCTGAATTCCGCGCGATTGATGAGATCCGTCACGATGTCTTCGCTCTCGTACTCCTGCTTTGCCACTGCCTCTACAATTCCCGCGCTCAGCGTAATCTGCGTAGAATCCCAAGGCGGCCGCACTCCTGCCGCCGCCCGGCGCAACTTTTCCACTAGGTTTTGCGCGCCGGAGAGTGACGTGTCGGGCAAAATGAACGCCAGCGCCCACGAAGTGTATTTCACCGCCATATCGTTTTGCCGCACCATCGGCTGCAGGGATCGCGCCAGTTGCTCCAGAAATTTTTCGAGCGGCCCTTCCCCTTGCTGCCGGAGCATCTCCCCGCCGCGATCAATTTGCAAAATTGCCAGGGAAAGCGGCGTGCCTTGTGTGCGTGCGCGGTCGGCCTCGTTCAGCAAACATCCGACGTAAGAACTCCGGCTTAGCAGGCCTGTGCGTTCATCGGAAACGCCCATGCGCCGCACCAGCGAGCGCAGCCGCGTGTGGCTGACGCTCATCATCATCTGGTCTCCAATGGCCTGCAAGAAATAAGTCTCATTCGGCTTCCACCGGTGCTCCGCCTGGTGACCCACGATTAACATTCCCGCCGGCGCTTGCGTTTCTTTGTCCGTAATCGTCACTCCCAGTGCCGTCGCCAGCCCCAATTCCTTCAAGATCGAACCATCCGCGGCATCCACCACGAGCCCTCCCAGCTCATCCGGCATGGCCTTTTCCATCTGTGCGAGCAGAAAAACCAACTGGGCTCCCGGTGCCGGCTTTAGGCCCGGCAAGCAATATTCCGCCGCCATTTCGGGCGGACGGCCCGGCATGCCAATCACCGCGAGCGTCCTGGCGCCCTTCAAATAGCTGCCAACCTCGCTCACCGTGGTGTTGAGCATGGCGCGTGGTGTCTGCTGCCGGAAAATTTTCTGATTGATCTCTGAGATCTTCGTCAAGTCCCGCAGTGTTTCTACTGTGTAAGTTCCCGTGCGTGCCGTCGGCGGCGTAGGTTGCGCTTCCACAACGGGCAACGCGGAAGTTTTCTGTGACGCGTGCCCCGGTTTGCCTTGCGTCTTGGGCCACCAGTTCGCTGTTTGATACAAGTTTTGCAGCCGCGCATTTCGCTCTTCCTCGCCTGGGAACATGGCCGCTATTTTTTGCAGGCGCTCCACGGCCTTGCTCTGCAACGAGTACTGCAGAAAAATCTCGGTCTGCACGATTAGATCATCCAGCGCCTGCAGCTTGCGGCCTTCTTCGGTCACTGGCGCTGCCTCACCCACCTCCTGGTTAGGCGCGGTCTTGGGAGCGCGCGTTGGATTGGCGGTGGCGGTAGCGGTTTTTGCCATGCGCCCCGCCACGCGGCGCAGGAACCCTTCGTCCCCATGGCCTTTGAGCTTCTCCAGGCGCTCCTGGCAGCGATAATCATAAGAATCGATTTCCACGAGCCGTTCCAGGACTTCGCTGGCCTTTTGAAAATTCCCGCCATTGAAATGGGCATCGAAGAGGCGGATCAGCACTTCGAAATATTGGGATTCGCGGTTCAGTTCGTTGTAAACCGAAGCCCAAAATTCCAGGATTGGAAAGCACTCCGGGTGTTTTGCTCCCAGTTCTTCAACTTGTGTAGCAAATTGTGCCTGCTTCTTATCCGCAAACATTCGCCGCTTCAACGTCAGCAGAAGTTCGACGGACTTGCTTTCCTGCCCGGCATCGGCGTATCTATCCGCCAGCGCAAATAATCGCGTTTGGCCCTCATTCTTCTCGCGCAGGAGTTTCTCGAGGATCGTCCTGGCGCGATCCAGCTGCCCGGCTTGCAACAAGGCATCCGCAAACGTATCTTGGAAAACCACGTCGCTCTCCGTCAAGGCAAACGGTTCGAGCAGTGCGGTAGCCTCGGCGGACTCCCCGTTCCGCAATTTCGCTTCAGCGTAGAGCAGCGCCACGCTGCGTTCTCGCGGCGCCAACCCATACGCCCGGCCAAGCAGCTTCATGGCATCCGGGTGGGCTCCGCTGGCCGTGGCCAACTGCCCCGCCCGCAAAAAAGATCTCGCTGCTAGCGCGCTCTTGCCCAGCAGTGCTGCTGCCTCTCCTACCTTTAGTTGCCGCCCCAGATTTTCGGGATCCAGTTGCGCCGTGCGTTCCCAGCAAAACAAGGCATCTTCGCCGCGCCCTGCCTCCTCAAACATTCCCGCGGCTTTGGAGTACTGGTCGATTGCTTCCTCAGGGTGATTTTGTTTTTGTTGTAGAAACGCATATCGTGCGATGCGCTCAGGAGATTGCGGTATATGGGTATTGCGAAGAAAGCGGTTGTAAATGGCGAGCGCTTTGCCCTCGTCTTTCGGGTCCGTCAGGAGATCGAACAGATGGCCGTAATACACCGCCGCTCGATCAGGCTGGTCTATCCGCGCGTACAGATCCCCCAGTTGTTGCGTCGCCTCGATGTGCTGTGGCGCCTCTTCTAGGACCGCCAGATAGGCTTCGATAGCATCTTCGAGCCTGTTCTTCTCGAGGAATTTCTTCGCGCGATCAAGATTCTTGTTGACGTCTGCGGCCATCTGCCTGCGTTGCCTTCGGATACGGCGTACTTGTAGTTGAATTCGGCAGGTTCGGGGCTGGGACGAACCCGCTCTTCCACTATATACCCGGCCAAAATTGCCGCCAAACCAGACTGCTAACCCTGATAAGCAATCCGCCACGAGGTACCCGCGGAAAGTTTTGGATCATTGCGCCTCGAACGACTCGAGCCAGGCAGGCTGACGTGTCACCACGTTTGTGGCAAAATAGTAGTTCACGCGGCATGGTTTCGAACGGGGTGAGACGTGCTCGCCCCTGCGCTTAGGCCCGCCGTTAATCACTCAGGAACACCATCAGGATCCAACCTGGCGGTTGCGGAAACGAATGGACACTCAGTTCATACGAAATTTTTGTATCATCGCGCACATCGACCACGGCAAGTCCACCCTGGCCGACCGCTTGCTCGAAATGACCGGCGCGCTTACCCAGCGCGAAATGCACGAGCAGTTTCTCGACTCCATGGATCTGGAACGCGAGCGCGGCATCACCATCAAGGCGAAGAGCATCCGCCTCCACTACAACGCGAAAGACGGCCATACCTACCGCTTGAATCTGATCGACACGCCGGGTCACGTCGATTTTTCGTACGAGGTTTCCCGCGCTCTTTCCGCTTGCGAAGGCGCACTCCTTGTCGTGGATGCCAGCCAGGGCGTGGAAGCACAAACGGTTGCAAACACCTTTCTCGCCGCCGGCCATAATCTCACCATCATTCCCGTCATCAACAAAATCGACTTGCCCGCCGCACAGCCAGACTTCGCCAAAGAGCAGATTGAAACCGTTCTGGCGATCCCGGCGGAAGATGCTCTTTTGATCAGTGCGAAAAGCGGCGTCGGTGTCGAGGAAGTCCTGGAAGCCATCGTCCAGCGCGTTCCACCTCCCAAGGGTAGCGCGGACAATCCGCTCCAGGCCCTAATTTTCGATTCCTGGTTCGATGCCTACCGTGGCGCCGTTGTTCTCGTCTGTGTGAAGCAGGGCCGCATTACCCAGCACATGAAAATCAAACTCTGCAACGGTGATGAGACGTATGAGGTGGAGCAGTTGGGCACGCTCACGCCCAAGCCTGTCGCCCTCCAGGAACTCGCCGCCGGCGATGTTGGCTTTGTCGTCGCCAACATCAAGCAAGTCGCGGATGCGCGCATGGGCGACACCATCGTCGAAGCAGGTAGCTCCGCTCCCCCGCTCCCCGGTTTTGAAGCCACCAAACCCATGGTGTTCGCGGGCCTCTTTCCGGTTCTCGCCGACGAATACGAGCCTCTTCGCGACGCTCTCGGCAAGCTGAAACTGAACGATGCTTCTTTCTTCTACGAGCCGGAAAACTCCGTTGCCCTCGGCTTCGGTTTCCGCTGCGGCTTTCTCGGACTCCTGCACATGGAAATCGTTCAGGAACGTCTCGAGCGCGAATTTGGACTCAACCTCATCACTACCGCTCCCAGCGTGCGTTACCGCATCACCCGTGTAACGGGAGAAGTCATCGAAGTCGATAGTCCCGCCAAATTCCCCAACCCCAGCGACATCGAGAAAATTGAAGAGCCCATTATTCGCGCGATGATCATCACCAACGACGAATCCGTCGGTGGCATCCTGCAGCTTTGCCAGGACAAGCGCGGCATCCAGAAAAATTTCGAGTATCTCTCGCCCACCCGCGTGATGCTCACCTACGAACTCCCTCTCAACGAAATCGTTCTCGACTTCTACGATCGTCTCAAGAGTGTCTCGCGCGGCTACGCTTCCCTTGATTACCATCTCGCGGGCTACCAGGAGTCTGACCTCGTCAAGCTGGACGTTCTTGTCGGCGGCGAACCTGTGGATGCACTGGCGTTAATCATTCACCGGGAAATGTCGCAGGAACGCGGGCGCGATCTGGTCACGCGCCTGCGCAAACTGATTCCGCGTCAGATGTTCGAAGTGCCCATCCAGGCCGCCATCGGCAGCCGGATCATTGCGCGCGAAACCGTTGCGGCCATACGAAAGAATGTCCTTGCCAAGTGCTATGGCGGCGACATTACGCGCAAACGCAAACTGCTCGAAAAGCAGAAGGAAGGCAAGAAGCGCATGAAGCGCGTCGGCCAGGTGGACATTCCCCAAGAAGCCTTCCTCGCCGTCCTCAAGGTCTCTAGCGACGAAGAAGAGTAGAATCTCTTCGGTTTTTCTCTATTCCTTTTTCTTAACTTCTGAAATTAGCCGACCGCGATGGAGCTGGATGGAGACCTCATCACCGACCGCAACTTGCGCGGAATCGCGCAGAACATTTCCCGCCTGATCTGTCGCAATCGCATAGCCCCGCTCCAGAATTCGCAGCGGGCTGCGCTCCTGCCATTGCAGGGAAAGCCTCTGCCAGCGTTCGCGCTTCAGCCGCAACAATCGCTCCGCGCGCAAGCCCAGGTCGTGAGTCCGCTTTTCCAGCCGCAATCTCACCGCCGCAATCTTCGCCCGGAAATCCACCGACATCACGCGAAGCTGCGCCGCGCTAAACCGCTTGCGGGCCCGTTCCAGCCGCGCGCGCAAGCCCAGCGACAGGCGCGACGTAAGGTCGTCCGCTCGCTGGCGTCGCTGCCTCAGCAGATCAAGTGGGCGCCGGAATCCCCGCCGCCCCGCCAGTTCATGAACGCGCCGCGAAAGCTCCACCAACCGGTATCGGATTAGGCTCGCAATCGTTTCGCGCAAGTCCGCCACTTGCTTGTCAAATTCCTGACGCGTCTGCACCACAACTTCCGCCGCGGCCGACGGCGTTGACGCGCGCACATCCGCGACAAAATCCGCAATCGTAAAATCCGTTTCGTGGCCCACTCCGGAGATCACCGGTATGCCGCTCACCGCGATGGCGCGCGCAACCACCTCTTCATTGAACGCCCAGAGATCTTCCATCGACCCGCCGCCGCGCACGAGCAAAACTACGTCCGCCGCTTGCTTTCTGTGAAAATACCGGAGTGCTTCCACAATCTCTTCGGCCGATCCTTCTCCTTGCACGCGCACCGGATACACTGTCAAATGCACATTCGGAAAACGCCGCGTCAGGATGCGCACCACGTCCCGTACCGCCGCGCCCTTCGGTGAAGTAATGACCCCGATACGCTTCGGCAGCAGCGGCAGCGGTTTCTTTCGGTCTGCCCCGAAAAGCCCTTCCGCTTCCAGTTTCCTTTTCAATTGCTCGAAAGCCAGTTGCAGGGCGCCGCGTCCCACCGGCTCGAGCGTCTCGACGTAAATCTGGTACTCGCCGCGCGCTTCGTAGACGCTGATCGAACCGCGCACCGTAACCTGAATCCCATCCTCCGGGTGGCATTTCATCCCGCGTCTCTGCTGCTTGAACAAAACGCAGCGCACCTGCGCTCGCTCATCCTTCAATGTGAAATAACAATGGCCGGACTGCGCCTCGCGGCAGTTGGAAATCTCTCCCTGCACGGAAACGTCCGTGAAATTCTTGGCCAGCAGATCGCGAATCCGCGCCGTCAGGTCGCTGACCGTGTAGATCCGTCGCTCCGGCTGCAGATTGAATTGCATCTGGGTCATTGCTTCGGTCCCGCGTGGCAAGACTTTTCGCAAAGAAACACCCTGCTTCCAGCTGCCTTCCAGGGTTTACTCTAACAGGCCAGGCAACCAAAAGAGCAATCAGCGCCGAAACCGGCCGACCAGCCAGAACAGAAGCGACAGCCCGATGCTGAGTAGAATACAAGTAACAATCGGAAAATAAATTGTCGTGTGTTCGCCCTTGTGGACGATGTCACCGGGCAGTCGTCCCAGCCGGAACGGCAAATTCCCGCCCAAAAAAAGCAACGCTCCCACAACTAACAGCGCTCCACCGAGCATGAGCAGCATGCGGCCAAGTTCGCGGAAGGAATCCATCAAGCCGCAGTCTACCTGAATCCGCATTCAAAGTAAGCTGATAGCATAAGGGGATCATTGGGGTGTGGCGCAATCTTTCACGCTGTGGAAATTCGCCGCATTAAATCCTTCTGTTCGTTGACGGACTCCGCTCCAATGGTGAAGGCATCGAGCAAGCCTAGACTCAGCGCATACCGAATCGCTTCATCCTGCCGGTGGCGTAGGTCGCCCTGCCCGAGAATCTTCATCCCGACAATCCCTTTTCCTGCAGACCGCATCTCGCGAAGCACGCTCACGACTGTCGCTGGATCCGCATCCATATGCGACCCAATCGGGTTGATACGCACCAGATCGACTTCGACCCAGGGAGATTTCGCGGCCGCTCGCAGCGCTTTGATCGAGTGGCATGAGCACCCATGCGCGCGCAGCCCGCCTTTTTGCTTGGCCTCCGAAAGTACATCCATCACCGGGCGGTAACGCGTCGTCCAGTCTTCTTCGGTAAGACAGTGCATTAGCACAATGTCGAGATAATCCGTATTGAGTTCGCGGCGAAAACGATCCAGGTCTGCACGCATTTCCGACGCGTCGCGAGCCCACGATTTGGTCAGAATCGTAACTTTGCTGCGGTCGACATGCTTCAGTGCATCTGCGACGTGCGGGTGGCTGCCGTAGGCATCGGCGGTATCGAAGAACCGCAACCCGTTGTCATAGCCAGTCTGAAGCAGGCGCGAGAGCCCCTCGAGGCCGAGCGCCGTCTGGTTCGAGTGGTGCCCGAAACCAATTGTCCCGGTCCCCATCGCCAGGCGTGACGTGGAAATCCCCGTGTGGCCCAATGTGACTGTGTCCGTCGCCGTGTATTTCTGCTCCAGCGACGGTATCGCAACGGGAAGCAGTACCTTCGTCTTGGCACTGAGCCACACGGCGGCGCATGAGTAGGCGGTGCGATGAAGGAATTCGCGGCGATTGGTACGCAGCATACGGACCTCCGGATCAATACCCGTCTTCGGCGCTCACCTTACTCAGGAATAGACGCGGGGAAAAGAACTAGGTAACAAGAAAAAATGTGCGATTCTTCCCCGCGCGTCCAAAGCAACTCCAGGTTTTTCTCTTGAGGTCCACAGCGGAGGGGCAGATTCTCTCGCTTGGCTCCTCAGATAAGCTCCCGTCCTGAAAAGAAATAGCCAATCTCAAACGCAGCGGTTTCCAGCGCGTCCGAACCGTGGGTGCAATTATTCCCAATGCTGGTTCCGAGATCGCGTCTTATGGTTCCCGGAGCTGCCTTCTGTGGGTCAGTCGCCCCCATCGTGTCACGCCATTTGGCAATGGCTCCTTCCGCTTCCAGGACCATCGCAAAGATCTTTCCTGAACTCATGAAGTCTGTAAGTTCTCCGAAAAAAGGCCGCTCTCTGTGCACCGCATAAAACCCGCCCGCTTCCTCTTTCGTGAGCCGCATGGATTTGATGGCCACGATCTTGAACCCTGATTTATGGATGCGTGCGAGGATTTCTCCCTGCTGTCCACGGCTCACCGCATCAGGCTTGATAATCGCAAATGTCCGTTCAATCGCCACAGGTTTCTCCTTGATCGATTTTTGTCAGCGAGTTGCGGGCCCCGGCTACTTCAATGCCACTGCTACAGTCGACCCCAGGTCTGCGGGAGTCTCGACAGTGTGAATTCCCGCGGCGTTCATGGCCGCATACTTATCTTTGGCCGTGCCTTGCCCGCCGCTGATGATCGCCCCAGCGTGCCCCATGCGGCGCCCCGGCGGTGCGGTTTGCCCAGCGATGAAACCCACCACCGGCTTCTTCACATTCAACTTGATCCACTCCGAAGCGCGTTCCTCGGCATTGCCGCCGATTTCTCCAATCAACACGATGGCATGCGTATCCGGATCTTCATGGAACATCCTGATGGCATCCAGGAAAGTCGTGCCGATGATCGGATCGCCGCCAATCCCGATGCAGGTGGACTGGCCGATTCCCAACTGCGTCAACTGATGCACCGCTTCGTAGGTCAGCGTTCCGCTCCGGCTGACCACGCCAACGTTTCCCTGCTTGTGAATACGCCCCGGCATGATGCCGATTTTGCATTTTCCAGGCGAAATAATCCCCGGGCAATTTGGTCCGATCAGTCTCGTCTTCGATTGCTTCAGCACTTCCGCGACTCGCACCATGTCGAGCGCCGGAATTCCTTCCGTGATACACACCACAAGTGCGAGATTAGCATCCGCCGCTTCTAGGATGGCATCCGCCGAATACGCTGGTGGCACAAAAATCACCGAAGCATCCGCGCCCGTGGCCTTCACACCGTCAGCAACAGTATTGAACACCGGGCGTTCCAGGTGCTTGCTGCCCCCCTTCCCCGGCGTCACCCCGCCAACGACATTCGTCCCATACTCAATCATTTGCTGTGCGTGAAACGTACCCTCGCGCCCGGTGAACCCCTGAACCAGCACACGCGTTTTGTCATTCACCAGAACGCTCATCGCGCACCTCCCGCCAGCGCGACCACTTTTTGCGCTCCGTCCTTCATTCCTTCCGCAATCGTAAAGTTCAATCCGCTCTCCCGCAGGATTTGCTGCCCGCGTTCCACGTTTGTTCCTTCCATCCTCACCACGACCGGAATTTTCACGTGCAGGTCCTTAGCGGCAGCAACCACGCCCGTGGCCAGTACGTCGCAGCGTAAAATCCCTCCGAATATGTTGATGAACACGGCCCTGACCGCTACATCGCTCAGCAGAATCCGGAAGGCATTCTTCACCTGATCCGCGGAGGCACCACCACCCACATCCAGGAAGTTTGCCGGTGCTCCGCCCGCATATTTGATGATGTCCATCGTGGCCATGGCGAGCCCAGCGCCATTCACCATGCAAGCCACCGTGCCATCCAGCTTGATGTAGTTCAGGCCGTACTTGGACGCCTCCACTTCCAGCGGGTCTTCCTCGTCAAGATCACGCAACTCGCGCAATTCCTTGTGGCGGAACAAGCCGTTGTCGTCAAAAGTCATTTTCGCGTCCAGCGCCACCAACTTCCCGTCACCCGTCAGCACGCAGGGGTTGATTTCCAGAAGCGACGCATCCGTATCAATGAACGCGCGATATAAGGACTGCAAGAACGGCGTGGCGGCGCTCATTAATTCCCCAGGCAGCCCCAGTCCAAACGCAATCTTGCGCGTCTGGAATGGCTGCAATCCTACGGCTGGATGAATCTGCTCCCGCAGGATAGCGTCGGGATTACTCTTCGCTACTTCTTCGATTTCCACCCCCCCCGCTGAGCTGGCCACGAACACCGGCCGGCCCGTTTCACGGTCAATCAGCAGCCCCAGGTATAATTCTCGCTTGATATCCAGGCCTTCCTCGATCAGTATCTTGCGCACCACGCGCCCTTGCGGTCCCGTTTGCGGTGTCACCAATGTCATGCCCAGAATGCTCGAAGCCGTCTCCGCTGCTTCATCGGCCGCCCGCGCCAGCTTTACTCCTCCGCCTTTGCCGCGTCCTCCCGCGTGAATCTGCGCCTTCACCACCACTACATGGGACCTCAGCCGTTGCGCCGCTTCCCGCGCTTCTTCTTTCGTGAATGCCACTTCCCCGCGCGGGGTCGTGACGCCGTAGCGCGCAAGAATCGCTTTTGCCTGATATTCGTGGATCTTCATTTGAGGTTCTGCCTTTTAGACGGCCCCGGCACGTTCGCCGCCGAAATCTTGTGCGACGATGGAGCCCCGCATAGGTGCTAGAATTTGAGGCTTCGCAAAACATTCAAGTTTACTTGAGACGCATACTTCGAGCAAGGACAGGCGGATGTTTCCCAAGCAGGCAGAATGACCAACGCGCTGGCACTCATCGAAAAAATCGAGCTCGGTCACATTTTGACCCGCTCCGACGCGGAATCCGTGATGGAGGCTCTCCTGTCTGGCCAGGTCGGCTCGCCGACCATCGTCCGTTTACTCCTCGCGCTGAATGAGCGGCCGGTGAGCGTCGCCGAACTCGCTGGCTTTGCGACGATCATGCGTCGCCACGCGGCGCCTGTTTTTTCCTCCAACGAGGCGCGCCCGGAACTCATGGTGGACACGTGCGGAACTGGCGGTGATGCCGGCGGTACTTTCAACATTTCCACGGCGTCTGCGTTTGTCGCTTCCGCCGCCGGTGCTATCGTCGCCAAACACGGAAACCGCTCGGTCAGCTCTCGCAGTGGGTCTGCCGATGTCTTGGAAGCACTCGGGGTTCGCATTGACGCGCCGCTCGTGCTTGCTGGGCGTGCGGTTCGTGAGGTCGGTATCGGCTTCCTGTTCGCTCCCGCCGCGCACGCCGCTACCCTCTATGCCGTTCCGGCTCGCAAACAAATTGGAACGCGCACTATTTTCAATCTGCTGGGCCCTCTGACCAACCCGGCGGGCGCCCAGGCCCAGGTTCTCGGCGTCTTTTCCCCAGATGTGCTCGAACTGATGGCCGCAACTCTCGGCGAACTGGGAGTCCGGCGCGCCTTTGTTCTTCACGGCAGCGGTTTGGATGAAATCTCCCTGGCGGGAGAGACGCGCATTGCGGAAGTGCGGGACGGCACAATAAAAGCCTATAGCGTCACGCCCGAGGATTTTGGCTTGCCCCGTGCTCCCCTCGAGGCCCTGCGTGGCGGCTCTCCCCAGGAAAACGCTTCTTTGATTCTCCAAATACTTCAAGGGGAAAAAGGCCCGCGGCATGATGTTGTGGTTGCCAACGCCGCCGCTGCTCTGGTCGCGGCAAGCATCGCACAAGACTTTCGAATCGGTGCTCAGCTGGCCTCTCGCGCCATTTCTTCCGGCGCCGCCCTCGACAAACTGGAACTACTTCGTGCATTCATGAAGCAAGACGATGCAGCTAACAAAAAATGAAGTGTCTCTAAGCGACTGAAACAAGGGATGCTAATTTAACTACTTATTTAATATAAATATTCCCTTAATATATGACTGCTACTCAATAGATGTATTGCTAACAAAGAGACCAGCGCCCCTGATCTCTCCCACTGGCACTCGCCACCGACGTGCATTTCTTTTAGAGGTTCAGGAAATTCTGAAGGAGCTGTTTTCCCGGTTGCGTCAGGACCGATTCCGGATGGAACTGCACGCCCACAATTTTATGCCGGCGGTGCCGCAACCCCATGATGATTCCATCTTCCGTCTCTGCCGTCACCGCCAACTCGTGTGGCAGCGACTTTCGTTCGACGATAAGCGAATGATATCGTGTCGCCGTGAACGGTTCTGGTAAATTCCGGAAGATGCCTTTCCCGTTGTGCTCGATTTCGCTCGTCTTGCCGTGAAATAACTGTGGCGCTCGCACGATCTTTCCACCAAATGCCTCACCAATGGCCTGGTGGCCCAGGCAAACGCCCAAAATCGCAAACTTTCCCGCCAATTTCTGAATCAACTCGACTGAAATCCCTGCCTCTTTCGGCGTGCAAGGCCCAGGCGATATCACAATCCGTTCCGGCTTCCTTCGCGCAATCTCTTCCACGCTGATCTTGTCGTTCCGGTGGACCTCCACGGCACACCCCAACTCTCCCAGATATTGCGCCAGGTTGTAGGTGAAGGAATCGTAGTTGTCCAGCAGCAAAATCACTTCTTCCGCGCTCTCCTTGCCATACTTGCAGCCGTATGCGCCGCTTCCAGCGCGCGCATCAGCGCTTTAGCCTTGTTCAACGACTCGTGGAACTCCCCTTCGGGCGTCGAATCCGCCACGATGCCGCCACCGGCTTGCATGTGCGCCACTCCATTTTTGATGACCATAGTGCGCAGAGCGATGCACGAGTCCAGATTCCCGGCAAAATCGAGATACAGTATTCCGCCGGCGTAAATCCCGCGCCGCGTCTTCTCGAATTCCTCGATGATCTCCATGGCCCGCACTTTTGGTGCGCCCGATACCGTCCCCGCAGGAAAGCAGGACATCAGCGCATCGAAGCAGTCCACGTCCTCACGCAATTGGCCGCGCAAGCTGGATACAAGGTGCATGACGTGCGAATAGCGCTCCACGCTCATCAACTTCTCTACTTTGACTGTCCCATAATCACAAACCCGTCCCAGATCGTTCCTCCCCAAATCCACCAGCATTATGTGCTCGGCCCGCTCTTTTTCGCTGGCCAGCAGCTCGCGCTCCAGCCGCAGGTCGTCCGCTTCATCCTTCCCGCGCCACCGCGTGCCCGCTATCGGCCGATAGTGCACATCCCTCCCTTGCACCTTCACCAGCATTTCCGGCGAGCTCCCAACTACGTGGACATCATTCATGTGCAAGTAGAACAGGTAGGGCGAGGGGTTCAACGCCCGCAGCTCGCGGTAGATATCGAAGGGCGCCGCTTTCGTTTTCGTCGAAAACCTCTGGCTCAACACCACTTGGAAAATGTCGCCTTCGCGAATGTATTGTTTCGCCTTGCGCACGACCTCCAGATACTCGCTGTGTTTGAAATTCGACGTCACCTTCGGCGTCTGAGACTTTCCGCTCGCTGGTTTTCCGCGGGTCTCTCGGGGAACAGGCTGCTCCAGCAGCCCGCGTGTTCGTTGAATCTCTTTCACGGCCGAGTTGTACTTTGCGCGCAGGCTTCCCGGACCTTCCGCATATATGTTCCGGACGATCCACAACTGGTGTTGTACATGATCGAACGCGATGATCCCGTGATAGAACATCAGCATCGCATCGTACAGCCCAATGTCGTCCAGCAATCGCTTGGGCAGGCTTTCGATTAGCCGCACCATGTCGTAGCTGAAGTAGCCAATCGCGCCTGCAACCAGAGGTGGCAAACCCGCTATTCGCACCGGCCGGAACCGCGCCATGCGTTCCCTCAAAAACGAAATCGGGTCACGCTCCTCCCAGATAATGCGGTCGTGGCTCTCCAGCACACAGGCGCCGGAAGCGTAACGGAAAATCTCCTCTGGATTCGCTCCTGCAAATGTATAACGTGCGATCTTTTCGCCGCCCTCGACGCTTTCCAGCAAGAAGGAATATCTCGCTCCCTGCGCAACTCGCAGATAAGCGCTCACGGGCGTCAGCAAATCCGCCGAAAATACGTCGTAGACAGGGATGAGGTTTCCCTGTTTCGCGAGCTTTTGAAACTCCTGGAAGGAAGGTTGCATCATTTCGCAGGGTACTGAACCAAGAGCTTTTCATCGCAAATAAAAAACCAGAAAGCTTCCTGTTTCTTTTCTTTCCCTACTGGCGCATTTTCTCTTCTGCTCGCAGCGCTCCGAGCACCGCCCGCCTCATGGCTGCTTCCGGCGCGCGAATCCCTATCCACAACTCCCATTGCGCAATCCCCTGAGCCAGAAACATCTCTGCGCCCGAGACCGTTCGAATGCCTTTTTTCGAAGCAATCTCCAGCAGTTTCGTCTGCATCGGCCGGTAAATGAGGTCCATGACGAGCGAACAGTTTAACTCGTTCGCCGCGAGAGGCGAAATGCTTGTCTGCGGATGCATCCCCATAGGCGTTGCATTGAGGATGGCATCGAATTTTTCCTTGCGCACGGCCGCGCGCGGCATCGCTTCCCCGCCCACCTTGCGAGCCAGAGCTCGTGCCGATTTCTCGCGGCGCGCGCAGAGGAACACCTGCGCTCCGGCTTTCGCCACTGCAAACGCGGCCGCACGTGCCGCTCCCCCCGCGCCAAAAATCAACACGCGGCTGCCCCGCAGTTTCAGTTTTTTCTCAAGGGCGCGTAGCACTCCCACATAATCCGTGTTGCTGCCATATAGCGTGCCATCCTGCCGCACCGTCACCGTGTTCACAGCACCGATCTCCTCGGCCAATTTCTCGCATTCATCGAGCCGCCGAAAAATTGTCTCCTTGTGTGGCAGCGTCACGCTAAAACCCTGCACTCCAAATTCCCCGAGTGCCTTCAGAAAATCATCCAGCCGTTCCACCAGAAACGGCAGGTACACTGCGTCCTTCTTCGCCGCCACATAGCCGGTGTTGTGCAGTAGCGGTGACAACGAATGGCCAATTGGATTGCCGATGACTCCATACACGCGCGTTTTCTCCGTAATTTGATGTACTCTATACAACTTCAGGAAATCCCGCAGATTCACCTGGCCCGGTGCCGTGGCTGCCGCAACTGGCGCATACGCCAGCGCACTTCCCTCCCGCAACGCCAATAATCGTGCCGGAAGTCCGATTTCTCCCATCGGTACGGCCACGACTTGGCGCGACCCACGTGCCACCTGCAGCACTCTCACGCTATCCGCAATCGTGTGCGACATCGCCGCTACCTTAATCGCGTCCACCCTTCCCCTCTTTGGTAATTTGATTTTCTTCAGAAACCGCGGCGTTCGCCGGAAATCATGATGCGACAACAACACCTTTGGCGGAACTGCGTATCCTTCCACCGACTCGCCTGGCAATTCTCGCTGTGTTTCTACCTCCAGGTCGCACCACTCGCAACCAGCCTCATGCGCCTTCATCAGCCAGAACAATTCTGCGCCGGCATCCCCGGTAAACTCCCCACCGCCGATCCGGCGCCGACAGGTCGCTATAAACACAGCCTTCCTCGGTCGCCGGCTTTTCAGCCAAGCCAGGAAAAGTTCCCTCTCTCGATTATTGCGCAGCCAGTCCAACCGCAGTTCCAGCGTGGTCGCTAAACGCAACGCCTCTCTCACGCGTTTCCTCAATTCCCCGGCGGTCGGGGCTGCCGCGACCCCACAAACCCGCGCCGCTCCTCCTCCGAACACTCCCATAACCTCTCGATTGCCCCCAATTCATAGAAAACAGGGCTTGTAGCATGCCTTTGCAAAAGTGTAAAGCCACCTCACCCATTTTGTTGACGCCGCCATCGGCACTTGTTAGGTTCGATAGTGCAAGTCCCCGCACGGCCCTTTTGGCGTGTTTCGAAGGAGTTAGGATAATGCGCGCAAACGCAGCAGCTCTTTGTTTTGGGATTCTGTTGGCTTCGGCCGGCGCTTCGGCCGGCGCTTCGGCCCAGAACAACCCGCAGCCCCAGACGGTCTCGTCCACGCAGCCCCGCTCGAACACTACCTCGCCGGATTACGCCGCCATCTATTGTTCGGATCTCGTCACAGACGCCAAAGTCGATTCTGAAATGCGCCTGGTTTCCGGTGAGGAGTCCAGCATCAAAGTTGTTTTTGCCCGTGGCGACGTCGTTTATCTGAGCAAAGGCTCGAGCCAGGGCGTTAAGGTCGGTGATCGCTTCTCGGTGATTCGCCCTGAAACGGATCCGACAAAAGTGCAGTGGTTCAAGTGGCAGGATAAGCTCATGAAAGCCATGGGCACTCTCTACGTAGATACGGGCCAGCTCCAGGTGATTAGCGTCCAGCCCAATGTTTCCACGGCGGTGATCACTTTTTCTTGCGAATATATGCAACGCGGCGACATCGTACGCCCCATGCAAGACCGTCCGTCTCCCCCATTCAAGCCCGCCAGCGAGTTTAATCAGTTTGCTCCGGTCAGCGGGAAGTCCGTCGGAATGATCGTTACGGGAAAGCAATTTGCGCAGATGTTCGGCAAGTTTTCGATCGCCTTTGTCAACCTCGGCACCAATCAAGGTGTGAGGGAGGGCGAATACATGCGATTCTTCCGTTATGAGGGATCCATGAGCGAGACGGTCCCCAACACCGAGGGCTACCAGTACCAACTCTATGGATTTGGCAGTACCCCGCAAAAATATACGTGGAAGGATCTCCCCAGAAATGTCTTGGGCGAGGGTATTGTCATCAACGTAAGCCCCAATTCCTCCACATTATTCGTTACTTATAGCCGTATGGATATGTATGCCGGCGATTATGCGGAAGTCGAATAACGAAATCACTGAAAGTCTCTCTTCAAGACAGCCCGCGATGCACGCCCAGTCGCGGGCTTCTTTTTCTTTGTCTCCCCTTTTCCAGGAGCGCTTGCTCTCTAGCTCGTCTCCGCCACCACCTCGCACGTGAACCCGTAGATGGCTATCTTCGCATCCTTCCAGGCGCCAGGGTCCAGTCCGGCCTTTAGGCACGTTTCCCTCAGGAAGCGTTCCCGGTCCAGGTGGTGCTCCACGGCGACCTGTGGCAGCAGCAACCCTCTGCGCAAACCCTGCTCCACCACCAGGCCGTGCTTTCCAATCTCGATCTGTTCCGGCCGGATCCGCTCCAAAGGCGTGAGCAGCGACACCTCGATCTGCAATTCCGCCATTTCTTCCGGTCTTATCGGGCTGAATCGCGGGTCTTCCGTCGCGGCTCCGACTGCGCATCGCACCAGGCAGGCTCCCAGAGGCTCGCGTACATCCACCATTCCGATGCACCCTCGCAATCTCCGACTCGCATGCAGGGTGACAAATACTCCGCAGCGCTGCTCGAATACGTTGGATTTGGGGATGGCATGGAGACGACGCCCGTGATGAACAACTTCATTTACAGCCTGGCGCGCCAACTCCAGAATCTCTTTTTTATCGGCCTCAGAGAGGGATGGCATCCTGCGACTTCTTCCGCGCTTCCAGCATGCTCAACTTTCGCTTCTGCTTGATCCGGTCATCCAATTGGTTCCAAAACCGGTAGAAATATTGCGCCGCGGACACGAGCGCGCTGATTACCACCAGCCACAATAAAAAATAGGAGAACGGCTTCAGTCGCGGATGACGTGCGCCGACAATCAATACCGCCACGGCGCACACTTGCAGCACCATCTTTGTCTTTCCAAGCGCCGAAGCGGCGATCGTGAACCCTTCGGCGGAAGCAATATTCCGCAACCCCAGGATCGTGAACTCGCGCCCGACGATAATCACCACCATCCATGCCGGCACCAGATGCATGTCCACGAGGGAAATGAACGCCGCTGAGATCAGAAGCTTGTCGGCTATCGGATCCAACAAAATTCCCAGCGTCGTAACCTGCGAGTGCCGCCGCGCAAAGTATCCATCCGCCCAATCCGTCGCCGCGGCAATCAGAAGGATCAACACACCCCAAACCTCGAAGTGCATCGTGAATCCCAATAATGCCACGGTCGGACTTCGCGTCAACAGGACGACAATCAGCAGAGGGATAAAGAATATCCGCAGCAGCGTCAAAGAGTTGGGAAGATTCATAGTGAAGTGGGCAGCGCAGCACACGACTCGGTGCCCTGCGTCACCTCTTGGCTCACTATAGACTCCACCCTACGATGCGTCAACGCTCCTCGATGGCCTGCTTTCCGCCCGATTGACGGTACTCTTGGGTAACCACAGAGCGACGCGTCTGCTCTCCTCTAGGGATACTCTTTCGTAACCTCGCTGCTGCAAAGCTGTGCAAAAGCGAAATCGGGAATTTCGCTGGAATTCGAGCCAAGAAGCTCCGCGGTCTTTGCCACATTACATGTAAGCCAAGTATTTTCTGTATGTTATAGGTAAGGCCGTTGTTTACACGCGCGGTCCTGACCGGGTTCTTCTCCAGCTTTTCTTGATCCTTCTCCCGCTTTCCACAGTGTTTCCACAACGGAGCATGTCTCGTGTTCCACCCTGCCCTCCTCGGTAAACTGTCATGTTTTGTTCATATTTGGCTCTTATTTCGGGAGTTACCCCAAAGTAACGGCCAGCGGATTTCCTGAGCATTCAAATCGCGCGAGGCCCGCGCAAAATTCTGGCGGGCAGGAATAGAATCGCTTCCAAAAATGCAAAAACTCCGTGCACCGCGATCCCCACCAGCCGGAATGGCAACAACAACAGCCACAGGAACGGATATGCCACCAACGCCAGCAAAGCAAGCGGCCAGCACACCACCAGTAGCAGGCACCACAAGAAGAACGCGGCCATGTTCTTTACCCCCTTACACGACGGTACGAAGTTGGACGCTTGGATGTTCCCCTCGCGGCAAAATCCTGCAGCTTCAGTCTTCTCGCGATCGTTTCCGGAACTTCCGCTTCCAAGTCCATGTGCGTATCGTTCACTCGGGAACGATTCACTCGCCCCATTGCATGAATCAACGCCAGGCACCGCCCTTCACTTAACGGCACGTGCAGCTTTAGCTTGACGAGCGGATCCACCGGTATCGCAATTTCAATCCGGCGCAGCAACTCTTCCAGTCCTTCTCCGGTTAACGCCGAGACAAATACCGGCGGCTCCTCCGGCCCCGTATGGCCTGACCATGCGGCCGTCAATTCCTCGCGTTGCCCCACCGACAAACGGTCCACCTTGTTAAACACTCGCACTTTTGGACGCTCGCCGACTCCAAGCTCATTCAAGATTTTTTCCACCTCAAGATCCAGCTCCTCATGGCGGGGATTCGAAATATCGCTCACTTGCACGAGCAGCGCCGCTTCCTGCACCTCTTCCAGCGTCGCACGGAACGCGGTGATCAATCCCTTGGGCAAATCACGAATGAATCCCACTGTATCCAAGAGCAGGATCCGCCGATTCGATGACAGGCGAATCGCTCTAACCGTTGGATCCAGCGTCGCGAACATCCGTGGAGAAACAAGCACTTCTGCGCGGCTCAATGCATTAAACAGCGTCGATTTCCCTGCATTCGTGTAGCCAACCAGTGTCACCGTCCCCAGCGGCACCGCATTCCGCGCCTCGCGGCGCAACGCCCGCTGTTGACGCACCTCGTCAATACTCTCTTGAATCTTTCGCACGCGATCCCGAATTCGCCGCCGGTCCGTTTCCAGCTGCTTTTCCCCAGGCCCGCGCACGCCGATGCGCCCTGCCCCGCCGCCCGTTCCCCCGGCGCCCCCTCCGCCGCTCTTGCCGCCCAGCCGCGACATTTGTGCGCCCTTCCCCGTCAGCCGCGGCAGCATATAATTCAGTTGTGCCAACTCCACCTGCAACTGCCCTTCCCGGCTTCGCGCATGTCGCGCGAAAATATCCAGTATCAATTGCGTTCGATCAATCACCCGCCGTTCCGTGGCTTCCTCGATATTCCGCTGCTGCATCGGCGTCAATTCGCTGTCAAAAATGATCAGCGCTGTGTTTTTCGCATTTGCTTCGGCGCGAATCTCGTCCAGTTTTCCGCGGCCCACCAGCGTCGCCGGGTCGGCAGCCTCCCTCACCTGAAACGATGTCCCAGCAATTTCAGCACCCGCGCTTTGCGCCAGTTCCACCAGCTCTGAAAGGGATTCGCGGCCCTGCTCGCCCATGGGCATACCCGGAAAGCGCGGCGCGCGTTTCCACCCGACGCCCACCAGGAGGACACGTTCCGCAACACTAATTTCGTGCTGCCTTTTCATCGCTGGTTATAGGTTGCAGCCACCGCGCGATCTAGGAGCGAGGTAGAATGGACGAGCTTCATCTCCTCGATTATACGTCCAATACCGCCTTGCGGCGCGTTCCGTCCAACTCTACGCGAATCCGGTTCAAAGCTTCTTTCTGAATGTTGGCATCATCCCCAAATCCGGCCAGCCACTGCACTCCCGCCTCGCGCCGAAACCACGTGCCTTGGCGCTTCGCGTAGCGCCGTGTCGCTTGTTGAATTGCTGCTTGCGCCTCCCCCAGCTTCATCTCGCCACGCAACGCGGCCCGCAATTCCCGGTACCCGATAAAATCAAATGGTTTCGCATCAACCGGCAAGCCACTTCCCACTAGCCCTCGGACCTCTTCAAGCCAGCCCCTCTCGAGCATCGCCGTGGTTCTCGCGTTCACTCGCTCCAGCAGCGCTTCTCGTTCCGGCGCAAGCCCGATCTTTATCGCGCGCCACCCTTGCAATGGGGATCGTCCACTCTCATGCAATTTCGACATCGGCTTCTTCGCCAGCAGGCACACTTCAATCGCACGGATTAATTTCTGTTCATCGGCCGGCGCAATTTTCGCTGCGGAAACCGCATCCAGCCTGCCCAAGATCCTGTGTAAATACCCCGGGGCGTGCTCTGTGCCGCTGGCTCGCAGCCTTTCCCGCAGCGCTTCCGACCGTTGCGGCACGTCCGCCAATCCCTCCAGCAGAGCTCGCAAATACAGCCCTGTTCCCACCGTAAAGATTGGCAATTTCCTCCGCGACCTCAGATCCTCCAGCACGGCCATCGCTCGCTCTCGATAATCGCCCGCAGTAGCTTCTTCCTGAGCATCCAGCACATCGATCAAGTAGTGCGGTACGCCACCTCGCTGCTCCATAGCTGGCTTTGCCGTGCCAATATCAAAACCTCGATACAACTGCGTCGAATCGCACGCGATCACTTCACCACCCAACTGCTGCGCCAGCCATACGCCTAATGTGGATTTTCCGGAAGCGGTTGGACCAACGATGGCAACCAGCGGCAATTCGTGAGGCTCGTTCATTTTGGAAACAGTTGCGGCCAAGCCCGGATCAACAGCACCACCAGCACAATCAGCGCCAGCAGCAAACTGCCAAGCACCTGTTGCCGGTTGAGCTTCATCCTTGCACCTGATTACTGCGGGCTATTCGGCGGCTGCAGGTTGTAATAATACGTGAATCGCAGCTCGATATAGGGGCCTTTGAACTGGGCGGGCAACTGCGGAAACGGGTTGGAAGCGCGAATCGACGATATGGCCGCGCGATCGAGCGGTTCTTTGCCCGAGCCGAACACTCGTTGCGGGTCTCCATCCGCGACGGAGCCATCCCGGTAAATCTTGAATTGTAACGACACCACTCCCTGATCTCCCAGCTCAACCGAGGCCGGCATTACCGCAAACCAATTTTGCTTTACGGTGATGTACACGCGCCGCAGGTAATCGTTAAAGTCGACTCCCTGTGTGTCCGTCAGCATTTGGACACCGGCACCGGCGGTCCCGCGCCCGCCCCCTCCACCGCCACGGCTAGCGCCCGGCAAAGGCCCGCCGCCTCCGATGGCCGCCGGCGAGTTGATTCTTCCCGACCGTGCCGCGTCGCGAATCGTGTCGCCCGGGGATTCCTGCTTCGGCAGCACCAAACCACTCCGCGCTGACGGCATATCCGGGGTTTCCAGTTTCAGCGGCGCTTTTGGCGTGTCGGACTTGGGTACCTGTAAATTTGGTTGCTGGACTGGCGGCACTGAATTGATCTGCGGCACGGGCGCGCTCGGCAACTCCTTCTTCGGCGCTTCGGGCCGTGGTGCCGGCGGTGGCTCAATCGGCGGCGCGACTTTCCTTATGATTTTCGGATCTACCCGCATCGCCTCATGCGGTGGTGGAGCCACCCGCGTTGATGGCCTTAATGCTTCGAGCGCTCCCGGCGGCAGCAGCACGGTAATCTGCCGCCTGGCGAGTTCCTCTTCTTCATTCGTTCGCACGTGCGGCTTGAATATGCTCGGCTCGAAAAGAATCAGCAAAACCAGGGCAACGTGAAACCCGATCGACGTCACGCGAGTGAACAAGTCCAGCGGCGCAGTCTTGCTGGCTCGTTCCGGCGGAAGGAAGGAAACCTCGCCCGTTTGGATGATATCTGGTTCCACGAGGTCTTCTGAAACAGGTAGCGATAACGGCAGGATCGTTGGCGGTGCCGCACCCTGCGGAATCGTGATTCGTTCGTCCATCTCCGTCGGTTGTACGGGCAAGGTGGACTCGTCCTGCTTCTGCACCGCTTCCACATTGATGTCGCGCGGCACCACCACGCGCGTTGCAATGGATTCCAGCGGCAAATTCGTGGGGATAGTCGAATGCCCGTCCAGCGCCACGATGGGGAGTTCCGAAGGCACGAGCGTCCGCTCGTCGAGCGTGGTTGGCCGCCTCCGCGTCGTCGTCACATCGGCCGCCGGCGGGCGCGCACCCACAGGAACCAGTATTCTCGGAATCATCATGTCGTTTTTTCGCTGGCGGTTGCTGCTCCTGGTTGGACGCGCGCATCGTGTTCCCGGATGCTCGCCATTACCCGCGATGCCAATTTCAGCGCCGCTCGGCCCGCCGCCCCATCGGTTTTCGGGGCCCGGCGCGTTCGTACTGCGTCCGCGAACGCTTCCAGTTCCGCGTGCAACGGCTCAACCGCGGGCGCTGCCAGCTTCTCAAATCCGAATTCCGGCTCCGGTCCGGGGCGCTTCACCCCAATCCGCAGCGCATCCCTCCGGGCATAGTCCAGCGAAATGTACTCGTGGTGCTGGAAGAATCGCATCTTTCGCACACGCTCCGTGGACACCCGGCTGGCGGTGACGTTCGCCACGGCCCCGCCCTCAAACTCCAGGCGCGCATGCGCAATATCCACTTTGTCCGTCAGCACCGGGATTCCTACCGCCTTTACTTCGACCACGGACTCCTTCACTAACGCCAGCAAAATATCCAGGTCATGAATCATCAAATCGTAAATCACGTCCACATCCAGGCTGCGCGGCGTGAATACCCCCAGCCGGTGCACCTCAAAAAACAGCGGCCGGTTCACCACTGGCTCCACCGCCAGCACCGCCGGATTAAACCGCTCCACGTGACCTACCTGCAGGATTCGCGAACCGCGCCGCGCCGCCTCCAGCAAGGCATCCGCTTCGGGCAGCGTGCTCGCCATGGGCTTTTCGACCAATACGTCGATCCCCATCTCAAGCAACCGGCAACCAACTTCCCGATGTGCGACCGTCGGCACCGCTACCGTAGCCCCGTCCACCGCGCCGGGCAATTCCTCTAACGCTTTGAACGCTTTTGTCCCGAATTCTTGCGCTATCTTTCCCGCGCACTCTGTGTCCTGATCAAACACACCCGCCAGTTCCACGCCCTCCAGTTCACGATACACCCGGGCGTGATTCCGGCCGAATTCGCCCGTTCCCACTACAGCCAAACGAATTTTACGCGGTTCCCCCGCCAAGCCCCTGGTGACACTCATTCTCTATTCATTCCCTCGGCTTCGCGTTTTGGTTCCGCAACCTGGGCGGGAGGAAAGGCCTGGATGGCGATGCCGGCAAGGTCTGCCAATTCTACAAGTTTTGTTCGGTCGAAGAGTAGTGTTCGCCCCGCGTCAATTGCCAACCCCGTCGCCCCGGCTCTCTTCATGGTTTCGACGGTCGGCAATCCCACCACGGGTACATCAAAGCGCATATCCTGTTTCGGCTTGCCCACTTTCACCACAATCAGCGGCTTTCCATTCGCAAATCTCGCGGCGCGTTCGATCGTTTCATCGGTTCCTTCCATCGCTTCCACAGCCACGCACGCGCGGTCTGCTATCACCACGGTCTGCCCTACGTCCATCGCTGCGATTTGCCGCGCCACGCCCAATCCATATTCCATGTCAGCCGCTTCGTGTTCGTTCGGACTGCGCCGCGTCAGTATCCCGGCCTCCGGCAGCAACGGTTTTAGAAAAATCGTCGAATCCACCAGCTGAATGCCTTCTTCCTCGAATACCTTCGCCACCGCGCCAATCAGCGAGTCGGTATTTTTCCTCGGGAGCGACAACAGTAGCTTCGCCAGCTTCCAGTCTGGCCGGATCGCACTGAAAATCTTGTTGTGCTTCACCTGCCCGGCCATCACCGCCCGCTTCACGCCTTCGCCCTGCAGCAGTTCGATGGCCTTGCTCAATTCTCCCAGGCTCACCCAGTGCACTCGCTGCGCCACCTGCTCCAGGTCCGGCGATGCCTCTTCTTTCAGCGCCAACACCGCCATCTCGATCCCCTGGCTTCGCGCACCCTCCAGCACCAGAAATGGAAACCGCCCGTTGCCGGCAATCAATCCCCACTTTGTTTTGCTGTTCTCTGCTTCTGGCATGAATTTCTGCTTCTGTCTTACTTCACAATGCCGCGCGCAGCCGTTTCTACGAATTCTGCCAATTCCCTCACGTCCGCCGAATCGCCCAGCGTATTCCGCATCTCTCCCAGAGCCTGGGTCGTATTTTTCTTCGACCGCACCAGCAACCGGAACGCCCGCTGCAGTGTCTTGATTCGTTCCGCTGAAAATCCCTTTCTTTCCAATCCAATCGTGTTGGGGCCGAAGCACCTCGTTTCCCGCTCCGTCACAATCAACGAGAACGGCGGCACATCCTGCGTGATCACCGTACACGCCCCGATATACGCATACCGCCCGAGCCGGCAAAACTGGTGCACCGGGGAAAACGCCCCAATAGTCACAAAATCCTGCACCGTCACGTGCCCTGCCAGCGTTGCGCCATTCACGAACAGTGTATTGTTGCCGATCACACAGTCGTGCCCCACATGCGAATATGCTAGAAAAAAATTTCCGTTGCCGATCCGCGTCGTCCCGCCGCCTTTTACCGTTCCCCGGCTGATGGTCACATGTTCGCGGAAAATGTTTCTGTCTCCGGCAACCAGTTCGACGTGCTCCCCGCGAAATGTGTAGTCCTGCGGGTCGCCCCCGATCACGCAGAACGAGTGAAATACGTTTCGCGCGCCAAATTTCGAAGGTCCGTGCACTATCACATGCTCTCGCAGCACGCACTCATCTCCCAGTTCCACCCCCGCGCCCACCACCGCGAAGGCTTCCACTTGCACACCCTTCCCCAGCTTCGCTTCCGGCGAAACCTTTGCTTCTGGGTGGATCTGAACTTCATTCATCACTGAGGATTTGTGACCGGGTCCCGGTCACCCATTACGCAGAGCATGGTCGCTTCCGTCGCCAGATTCCCTTCGACAAAGGCCTTCGCCTCGATTTTGCAAAGGTCGCCCTTCCACACCAGGATCTTCACTTCAATTCGCAATTGGTCTCCCGGCACAACCGGCCGGCGAAACTTTACGTCTGACATCGACGCCAGGTACATTACCTTTCGATCGCGGTCCGGAATCTCCTGTAACAGCAGCAAACCGCCTGCCTGGGCCATCGATTCTAGAATCAGCACACCCGGCATCACTGGTTTCCCGGGAAAATGTCCCTGAAAAAACGCTTCATTGATCGATACGCTCTTGATCGCCACAATCCGCTTGAACCGTTCCATCTCCAGTACCTTGTCGATGAGAAGAAACGGGTACCTGTGCGGCAGATATTTTTGTATTTCGATGATGTCGAGTTCCATGCCAGCTCCTGCGCCGCCAATCCCCTCTGTGGCGCTTCCGCCCATTTCCTGCAAACTTTCTATTATATGCCTTCCTGACGGCTAGCAAAGGTCAACTTCGTTAACCCCGCCCGGTCATTTTACCGCTTGTTTGATCTCGGTATTGCGAGCCCCAGTTCCGGTTGCTACCATCACCTCATCATGGCTGATCAGAATTCCCCCAGCAATTTACTAGCACTCCTCAAGAAGCGGCTTCCTCGCATGTTGGACACCTTGAGCCAGCTCACGCTCATCGAATCCCCCAGCCTCGAAAAAAATCATGCCGACCGTTGCGCTGGTTTTCTCGCCGACGAGTGGCTCCTTCGCGGAACTCCCGTCCAGGTTATTCAGCAGAAACATCGCGGCGATCATCTCCGCATCGTCTGGACCCCCGCTTCCACTCCTCCGCGTGCGCAGCTCCTCGTCCTCGGCCATTACGATACTGTTTACCCCACCGGTACTCTTTCCCGCATGCCTTTTCGCGTCGTTGGCGGCAAAGCCTTTGGCCCAGGCACTTTCGACATGAAGGCCGGCATCGTCCAGGCGCTTTTTGCCCTCGAAGCACTCCAGCAATTGCAGACAAAAATCTCCAAGCGGCTGGTTTTCCTCTGGACCTCCGATGAGGAAATTGGCAGCGAATCCTCCCGCAGTCTCATCGAGGCGGAAGCCCGCCGCAGCGACGCCGTCTTTGTCCTCGAACCTTCTCTCGGCCCCCATGGCCTGCTCAAGACTTCTCGCAAAGGGGTTGGCGAAGCCAAGCTCATGGTGCACGGCCGAAGTGCTCACGCGGGCCTCGATCCGGAGGCCGGCATCAACGCCATTCATGAACTGGCCGCGCAAATTGTGCGTATCGAAAAATGGAACGACCCGCGCCGCGGCATCACCATCAATGCCGACCTCATCGATGGCGGCACTCGCACCAACGTCATCGCAGACCGTGCCAGGGTTAATTTCGATCTGCGCGCCTGGCGCCTCTCGGATATGACCTCAATCGAAAAGCGCATTCGCACCTTGAAGCCGATTAGTCACGGCGTCAAACTCGAATTTCGCGGCGGGTTCGATCGCCCCCCTCTCGAACGGAGCCGCAGCGCTGTCCTTTTTGGCCGCGCAAAATCCCTAGCGAAACAGATGGGTTACACACTCGGCGAAGCGGCGGCCGGTGGCGCCTCCGACGGGAATCTCACCGGTGCTCTCGGCGTGCCGACTCTCGATGGGCTCGGGGCCGTCGGCGATGGCGCGCACTCGGACGCGGAGCATATTCTCATCAAGACTATGCCTTTCCGCGCTGCCCTTCTCGCCGCTCTCCTGGCCTCCTGCTAGCCGGTCGGTATCATTCATTTATGGATGTGTGGCGATTGCTGGCACTGGCCCTGACTCTTGCTGGGATGCCAGCCTCTTGGGGGGTATTTTTGAAGCGGGTTTACCCCGCTTTCGTGGGCCTTGCTTTTCCTTCTCTGGCATTTCGCTTGCCCCGAGTGTTGTCGACGGGGATTCCTGATTCCTGATCTCTATCCCTCACCGCCCATACGTCTTCTTCAAATATTCCGCCGTCAATTGCATCAAATCCACATAATTGTCGTGCAGCACTTCATGCGCTGCGTCTTCTGTAGAACTTCCGGCTGCGATCCGGTCGAGCATCCTCACCACGTCTCCCATCCCTTGCGTTTGCACAATGTATTCGACGTTCGCGAGCGACCAGGCATACGAGTATCGAGCCACTCCTTCCGGCAAATTCATCCACGACCCTTCAAGCTTCCCGAGTGGCGCGCTATTTCCCGCTTCGTAGATCTGCACCAGTACCGCCGCATTCTCGTCGCTTCGCTTCCCTTCCATCCATTGCGCCATCCCTTCTTGTATCCAGGTCGGTGCGCGCCCATGCGTCTTCTGCTGGATGAAACTGTGCGTCAGTTCATGCCGCAGCACCCGGGACAGGTCCGCATTCACACTCGTCAACCCCTGCACCGGCACGCGGATTCTTCCATCGTTTAGCGCACTCACCCATCCCGGCGCTTCGGTGATATCCGCAAATCCCTGCTGCGTATACAGCACTACCCCAATCGGTTCGGGAGGCGTATAGTTCAGTTCGGATTCGATGTGCTGAAAATGTCCTTCGAGCGTGCGCAGCACCTCCCGCGCCAGTGCCGGCTCCGCCGCACCGTTATACTTCAACTGGAAATGCGCGCTCTCATTCTCCTGGTAGGTCTCTTCCTCCTGCTTGTCCCGTTGCGCCTTCTCAAGTGCCGCCTGCACTTCCGCATCCGGCCGGATGGCCAACGCCCTCTTCCATTCGGCCGCGGCTAGGGCCGGCTTGTTCATGCCGTAGTACGCCCAGCCCGATAGCTTGTACACATCGGCATTGTCCGGCGCCACTCGCTTCGCGCGCTCCAGATAATCCAGCGACTGCTTGAATTCGCTCCTCCGCAGGTACAGATACGCCACATTCATCAGCAGGGCCGGTTGATCCGGCCAGTACGTTACGGCCGTGCGCTCGTCGGTCAGCGCGTGCTCCAGTTCTCCGTGCGACAGCTCAAACTGCGACGCCGCGTACAGCGCCAGCGCCGCTCGCCGGCTGGCCTTCGCATCGCCACCGCGCGCTTCCCCCTCCAGCCGCGCAATATAATTCCTATCCACCGACCCGTCGCGCACCGCCGCCTGGTCAATCTCCGCGGAATTGGCCGTGTTTTCCATCGCTGGCGGGGTGATGTCCAGGTTTGCCGCGGCTGTCGCGGGTGATTCTGCCATGGGGAGCAACCCGCTCTTTTCGATGTGATCAACAATCGATTTTGGCAACGAGAGTTGCCCCGCCGAAGTCTCGTAGCGGACCTTGTCTCCTTCTTCCACTACGTTGTAAGCAATGATCTTTCGCCCGTTCTTCAGCACGATCTTGTCTGCATGCATTCCCACCGGTGCCAGCAGTACAACCACGAGCCAGACCATAGTCCGCGCTGTTTTCCAACTTGGCCGCATCCTTTTATCTTAATCCCCCGGGTTTTTCTTTCCGCTGCTGCCTTGTTCCTCCATGCCGAATATGACTACACTCGTGATATGAGGTCATTCGCCGTCCTCTTCGCGCTTTTCTTCGCATTCCTTTTCCCGTGCCGCGCTACCGATTCTACGCCACACGAACTTTTGGCTGCACTTAATGCCCTTCGTCCCGACTACCAGAATGTCTACACGGTTTCCACGAAGGATCGCATCGAAGTGCGCCAGGCCGATGTCCTCCTCACGTTCGAAACCGGCAGATTCGCCTTTTATCAGCTGTTTGAAGGGCAGATCACCGGCTTCGTCTTCTCCGGCCTTGGCCATGCCATCGCTCTTCCGCATGACCCTTCGGAGAGACAGCAACTCGCGCGTTTCCTCTGGGCTCCTATCCTGGACCAGCAGTTCGTCTCTGCCTATGTGCGTTTTACGGACGACACCGCGCAGGACCTTCTTGCCCAACTAAAACGCTCCGCTGTCCAGCCGGCACCAGACCTTGACTTTGCTGCTGCCTGGCGCTCCAATGTCGAGGGACTTAATCCTTCTCACTCTTTCCGCATCCTGATCGAGCGATATTCGTCGCCTCCACGTCATTTCTTTCACGCCGGCATCGAGGGTGTCCTAACCGGCCCGTTTGACGTCCTCGCAGACGGCATGCGCCAGGAGTCTCTGCTCATTGGACAGCCTCGCGCGGTCGGCGGCACGAGTTACTACGATGTTTGGACTTCGTACTCTACTCCTGGTTCCTCCCCGCCGCCGGTCCATTTTGGCGCAATCCATTACCAGATCGAGACCACCATCTATCCAAACAACTCTCTCCAGGGCAACACCTCCGTAGATCTCTTGACTCTCTCGGACAACCGGCAATTTCTCTTCTTTCAGCTCGCCCGCTCCTTGAAAATCGAGAGCATCTCTCTCGATTCAGGCCCTCCGCTTGTTTTTTTTCAGAACGAGGGCCTTACCGCGCAACAGTTGCACACCAGGGGCGACGACAATCTTTGTGTTTTCCTTCCGAAGCCACCCCCCAAAGGGGAATCCTTCACACTTCATTTTCACTATCGCGGCAACGTCATCGAAAACGCTGGTAATGGCGTCCTCTTCGTCAGCGCTCGCGAAAGCTGGTATCCCCGTTTTGGCGATGCCTCGGAATTTGCCAAATATGACCTGTCCATCCGCTGGCCCAAGCACCTTCGTCTGGTCGCTACCGGTGAAAAATCCGGCGAGCACGAAGAAGGCGATTTCAATGTCGCCCAGTGGAAGACCGATTTGCCTGTGCCCGAAGCGGGCTTCAACCTTGGCGAATACCTCGTCACTTCGATCACGTCGGCCACTCGCTCCGTGGATGTTTATGCCAACAAGCAGCTCGAAGCCGCTATTCTCGCGCGCCTTTCCCGGGTCCCTGTTCCCAACACCCCTGCCATTCTCTCTCCTTTTCCTGGGTCCCCCTCCTCCCCGTCACCCCTGCCGGCTTTGACTCCCAGCCCGGCAGACGCACTCAAACAGCTTGCCCGCGATGTCGACTCTTCCATTCATTTCAACGAACAGTACAGCGGCCCTTTTCCATTCCATCATCTCGGTGTTTCGCAAATCCCGGGAAGCTTTGGGCAGGGCTGGCCGGGCCTTCTTTATCTCTCGACATTTTCTTTTCTTCCTCAAGAGGCTCAGCAGCGCGCGGGCCTGGATGTTGCGGGACAAGAACTCTTTACGGAGATTGTTCCCTTCCATGAAGTCGTCCATCAGTGGTGGGGTAACGTCGTCGGTTGGGCCAGCTACCGCGATCAGTGGATCGACGAAGCTATTGCCAGCTATTTCGCCGTTCTTTTTGCCGACTCCCAGAAAAATCCCGATCAGAAACTTCGTGTCTGGCTCGACCGCTATCGAAAAAGTCTG
>Ga0307471_100000138_pt1 | contig 35031 bp, 24 predicted proteins | sample atmos_gasesAM3C__2_FD_204566 | JGI IMG/M metagenome (GOLD analysis project Ga0307471, IMG submission 204566) | Hardwood forest soil microbial communities from Morgan-Monroe State Forest, Indiana, United States - atmos_gasesAM3C_515 | ecosystem: Environmental > Terrestrial > Soil > Temperate... | reverse complement strand
ATAGTAACCAACGAGGATCGCGCCGAAATACTTGCGAGATCCCTGCGGCGGCGTGTATCCGCCGATAACAAATTCCTGTTCGTTGACACATTTGAGCTTGATCCATGCGCCGCTTCTGCGCCCGGGTTCGTAAACAGAGTTGCGTTGTTTGCCGATAATCCCTTCCAAGCCGCGACGCTTTACTTCTTCGAGAAGTCGTTTGGCGTCGCCGCCAATCGCACCGGAGTAACGAATCGGGTCGCGAGCGTAAGTGCAGAGTTTTTCGAGAACGTTTTTGCGCGCCTCCAATGGCAATGACGCCAGACTCTTGCCATCAAGCTGGAGCAGATCGAATGCGTAAAAATAAACTGGTGTCTTTCGCCCCTCCATCTCGCGCGCTTGCAAAAGTTGAAACGAAGAACGGCCCTCCTCGTCCAGCGCAACCACTTCGCCGTCGATTACGCATTCACGGGTTGGCAAAGCTTTTATCGCTTCGACGATCTCGGGAAATCGCTCGTTCAATTCGTTTTCATTTCGCGACAGCAGTGAAACTTTTTCGTCCCTTTTGACTCCGATCAGGCGAATCCCGTCGAATTTGAGTTCGTAAACCCAATCGCCAGTTGCTGCTGGTTCCCTAACCAGCTTCGCTTTCATCGGCTCGATGAAACGAGCTTTTGCCAAGGGCAAATCTGGGAGGGACGTTATGTTAGGGCGACCTTTTCGGTCGCGCCGCTTTGCGGCCACCAGACGATGCTCCCCAACTACCGTATCCTTCGCCTTTTTTTTTACGGCGGCACGGATGCGCGATTTGAATTGTGATGTACGGCTCTCGTCCCCTTCGCGATCGGATTCCCACTCGGCATCGCGAGCTTCTGCGATTTGCTCCATGGTGCGTCCAGTTTTGACCGAATGGTCTTCCATTTTTTTCGATATAGGTTTCGCATCATCTCCCGTCTTCAGGATCAGCCACTGATTTTTTTCATCATCACGGCCGCGAATTCGCACAAGAGTCCATTCGCCTTTTGCTTTGTCGCCTTCGAGAACGAGATGAAGCTTGCCTTCCTTAAGCGATTTCACCGGCTGTTCGCCATAAACGCGGTAAGTCCCGCGGTCCCACACCATCACCGTGCCGCCGCCATATTGCCCCTCCGGGATAATTCCTTCAAAGTCCGCGTATTCGATCGGATGATCTTCCACTTCCACTGCGAGATGTTTTTCACTTCGTTTCCAGGGAAGCCCTTTGGGCAATGCCCATGACTTTAGCACGCCCTCCATCTCCAAGCGGAAGTCGTAGTGCAAGCGGCGCGCAGCGTGCTTTTGAATCACGAAACGCGACGCGCCTTTGATTTTCGCTGGCAACGGCTTGCCTCCAGCAGGCTCAGCCGTCTTCTTGAAGTCGCGTTTCCGCTTGTATTCGGTAAGTCCCATCTACGGCAACTTAACTACGGATCAGCCGTATGCACGCGACGTTGCGGAGGCGCTTGTATAAAACGCCTATAACTACGTTCGGCAGTCTTAGCGGCGAACGCCGCTACAATGGCCTAGGCCTCACTCGGTAGCGCCTCGCCAACGAGATAGCGGACAAAACGCCGGATGACGATGTTCTCGCCCAGCTCGGAAATCTTGGCGTTGAGCAAATCGTTGATGGTCACATCAGGATTCTTGATGAAACCTTGTTCGAGCAAGCAAACGGTACTGTAGAATTTGTCGAGTTTTCCTTCGACAATTTTGTCGGCAACGTTCGCCGGTTTGCCTTTGACCTGCGCTTTGTAGATTTCGCGCTCGGCTTCGATGAGATTGCCCGGCACATCTACGCGGCTGACGTAAAGCGGGTGGGCTGCCGCGATATGCAGTGTGATATCCTTCACGAACTCGCGAAAGTTCTCGTTCCTCGCCACGAAGTCGGTCTCACAATTCACCTCCATGAGCACGCCAACCTTCCCTTGTAGGTGAATATAAGAAGCGACGACACCTTCTTTCGTTGCACGCGAAGCCTTCTTTCCCGCGCTCGCTATTCCTTTGGTCCGCAGAATCGTCTCTGCTTTCTCCAGATCGCCGCCGCTCTCCACAAGAGCGCGCTTGCAATCCATAAAACCTGCGTTGGTTTTTTCGCGGAGCTGCTTGACTAGTTGGGGATCGATCTCATCTGTTGTCTTCATTGAGTGATTAGAGTGTTAAAAGAGAATCCAGCGCAGGTTAACTATCAACCATCGGCTATTGGCTATCGGCTGACTACGCTGAAACGCCAGCCATTTCGACTTGCTCTCGGATGCGCGCTTCGTTGCTTGCCGAAACAATAGCATCCACGAGCTTCTGCAGAATCACGCGAATCGCGCGGATCGCGTCATCGTTGCCAGCAATCGGGTAATCGATGATGTCTGGGTCCGCATTTGTATCCACAATGGCGACCACTGGAATCCTAAGGCGCCGCGCTTCGTTCACAGCGTTTTGTTCACGGATCGTATCAATCACGACAAGGGCGTCGGGCAATTGAGACATCTCGATTATGCCCTCGAGATTGCGCCGGAGCTTTGCCGCCTCCCGATTAAGAGCAGCCAGTTCCTGCTTGCCCATCTTCTTGTATTCGGGTGATTTCTCGATCTCTTCAATGTATCTCAATCGCCCGATGCTCTTGCGAATGGTTGCGAGGTTAGTCAGTGTGCCGCCCAGCCAACGCTGATTGACGTAGAACTGACCGCAAGCCAGCGCAGCCTCCTTTATCGCTTCCTGCGCCTGTTTCTTGCAACCAACGAATAAAATTCTGCCTCCACGGCGTGTTACTTCCTGGAGAAATTCCGTGGCCCGCCGAAGCTGAAGCACAGTTTCATCCAAATTAATGATGTAAATCTGGTTGCGCTGTTCGAAGATGAACGCCTTCATCTTCGGATTCCAGCGTTTCGTCTGATGCCCAAAATGAACACCAGCTTCCAAAAGCTCAGGTACTAATTCTGTCGTATCGGCCATAGAGAAAATCCGCGAGAGGGGAACTTAAGAGCGGGACGGTGAAGATGCTACAGCACGCGCCGATGTGCAACCTTGAAATTCAGCGCTATTACTGCCCTCAAGGCGCGCCAATGCGCCGCTAATGGGAACTCCGCGAGTCTTTCTCGACGTATCTCGCCAGTATCCACAAGAGATCGGAAAGACGATTTAGGTAGCGCAAAATCTCGATGTTGAACTCCGTGTCGCTGGTGCGCAACCAGGCGATGTGCCGCTCGGCGCGGCGGCACGTTACGCGAGCAAAATCGAGGGCGGCAGACACCGATGTTGCCCCGGGAATCACCCAGTCCTTCGGATAAAGCGATTCGTCTTTCTCGAGATCGACAATCACGGCAGTGACCCGGTCGACCATCACTGCTGTGGTGAGTTGAAAACCATCTTTGACGTAACGCTTCCGATCGTTTTGCGCAGTTGCCAGTTCTCCCATGACAACGATTAAATCTTTTTGTACGGCGAAGATTTCGTCTGAAATGAATTTGTCGGTCGAAACGGACCTGGCTAAGCCCAGGGCTGCAGTCAGCTCATCGATACAGCCATACGCATCGACGCGTGGATCACCCTTCGACACGCGATGGCCGTACATCAGAGAGGTTTCGCCTTTATCGCCCGTTTTGGTGACGATCGACATGGCGATTCTAGGTTGAATATTGGAGTAATGGGTTAAAGGAATAATGGGATTTGGTGTCGCCCATCACTCCCATACTACACTACTCCTCGCTCTTACCCGATGGCCGGCTGCGGCTCGGCTTCTTCCATTACCGGTGCGCCAATTGGCTCACCTTTTTCGACCAACTTGATCTCGCGGTGCTCGGGGAAACCGGTACCGGCGGGAATCAAATGACCCATGATGACGTTTTCCTTGAAGCCGCGCAGCTTATCCACCTTACCCAGTGTAGCCGCTTCTGTAAGAACACGAGTCGTATCCTGAAACGAAGCAGCAGAGATAAAGCTGTCCGTCTCGAGTGAGGCCTTCGTGATGCCGAGTAAGACGGGAACGGCTTCCGCCGGCTTGCCACCCTTCTCGACCACCTTCTTGTTTTCCTCCTCGAAGTCGAGCTTGTCGACCTGATCGCCCCAGAGCAACGATGTATCGCCAGGATCGGTAATCTTCACTTTTCGCAACATTTGGCGCACGATGATTTCGATGTGCTTGTCGTTAATCTCCACACCCTGCAACCGATATACCTCTTGCACTTCATTGACGAGGTGCTCTTGCAAATCCTGCGGTCCGCAGACTTCGAGGATTTCATGGGGAACGACGGGGCCCTCCGTAAGTTGCTGACCCTTCCCGACGAAATCGCCCTTGAACACGATAATGTGTTTGGTCAGCGGAATCAGGTGTTCTTCCTCGGCTCCGGTGTCGGGATCCTTCAAAATCAAACGTCGCTTTCCGCGGACGGTGCCGCCCATCTCAACAACACCGTCGATCTTGGCAATCTCCGCCGCATCTTTTGGCCGGCGCGCTTCGAATAATTCGGCCACGCGCGGCAAACCTCCAGTAATATCTTTGGTCTTTGCGACCTTCCGGGGCGTCTTGGCCAGCAGCGCGCCACCACGCACCTTTTGGCCTTCTTCCACGATCACGTGGGCGCCAGCCGGGATGGAATAACTCGCGAGCACTTCCTTCTTGTCATCCACGATAACAATTTGTGGATGCAAATCCTCCTTGTGCTCAATGATAACGGTGCCCATCAGGCCAGTCGCCTCATCGACGTCGCGCTTGATCGTGACACCGGCGATCATATCGCGAAATTCGATCTTGCCACCTTTGTCGGTGAGAATAGGCACATTGTATGGATCCCATTGAACGAAGGTTTCGCCCTTCTTAACCGCAGCTCCGTCACCTTTGGAAATCATTGACCCGATCACCACGTTGTAACGCTCCAGTTCGCGGCCTTCTTCGTTGTGCACACTGATCGAACCGTTTTTGTTCAAAGCGATCCAACTGCCATCGAGCGCCTGCACTGTCCGCAGGTCGTTAAAGCGGACGGTGCCGTCGTTTTTGGCCTTGATGATTGGTTGTTTGAAGGTCTGGCTGGCAGTGCCGCCGATGTGGAACGTGCGCATCGTTAATTGCGTTCCCGGTTCGCCAATCGATTGGGCTGCGATAATCCCTACCGCTTCGCCAAGCTTAACGAATTGCCCCGTAGCCAGATTGCGCCCATAACACATTGCGCAAACGCCTCGGCCACACTCACAGGTAAGAACCGAACGAATCTTCAAGCTTTCAACGCCGACTCGCTGAAGGTCCGCAGCGATCTTTTCATCAATCAACTGATTCGCTTTGACGACCTTCTTCTTCTTGTCCACCGGATCAGCAATCGTTTCGCAGCTTACGCGTCCGATAATGCGCTGACCAAGATCGACTACTTCTTCGTCGCCCTCGTAAATTGAGCGCACTACGATGCCGTTTACAGTGCCGCAGTCCTGTTCATTGATGATGACATCCTGTGCAGCGTCGACCAGTTTGCGCGTTAGATATCCGGAGTCGGCCGTCTTTAACGCGGTGTCCGCAAGACCCTTGCGAGCACCGTGAGTGGAAATGAAATACTCGAGCACGCTCAGTCCTTCGCGGAAGTTCGATGTGATCGGTCGCTCAATGATTTCGCCTGATGGTTTCGCCATCAAACCGCGCATACCTGCGAGCTGACGAACCTGCTGGCGGTTGCCACGTGAACCGGAATCGACCATCAAGAAAACAGGATTTAACTCCTTACGGCCGTCATTATGTTCCAGAGTGCGGAACATGGCACTGGAAATTTCGTCACCGGCGTGCGTCCAGATATCGATAATCTTATTGTAGCGCTCGCCATCGGTGATGATACCCTTGCGATATTGCTGATCAACCTGTCGAATCTGCTTATAGGCGTTTTCCAGTTCGGTCTCTTTCTCTTTCGGAATGATCATGTCCGAAATCCCAATGGAGATGCCAGCTTTGGTGGCCTCGGCAAAACCGAGCTCTTTTAATTTGTCCAGCGTCGCGACGGTTTCTGCTGGTCCTGCAATTTGATAACAGCGCCAGATGATGTCGCTAAGTTGCTTCTTTCCGGCCGCCCTGTTGAAAAATCCAAGCTGCTTGGGCCAAATCTCATTAAAAACGACACGACCCGAAGTGGTTTCAATCGTTTTGGCTTCAGCATTTCCGAAGATTGTTTGCTTGCCGAAATCCGGGTTCTTAATCCTGATACGGTCATGTGCGCGAATGCTTCCTTCTGCCATTGCGAATTCTACCTCGGCCGCATCGGCGAAAAGCGGAAGGCGCTGGCCATCTTTGCCGCCACCGCGAGGGTTTTGGGTAAGGTAGTAACAGCCGAGGGTGATATCCTGGGAAGGCGTCGTGATGGGCTTGCCACTGGATGGGGAAAAAATATTATTCGGCGCAAGCATCAGCATGCGCGCTTCCATCTGGGCCTCGACCGAGAGCGGGACATGCACTGCCATCTGGTCCCCGTCAAAGTCCGCATTGTAAGCTGTGCAAACCAAGGGGTGAATGCGAATGGCTTCGCCCTCGATTAACTGCGGTTCAAAAGCCTGAATGGACAATCGATGTAAAGTGGGCGCGCGATTGAGCAGCACCGGATGACCTTTGGTCACTTCATCGAGAATGTCCCATACCTCCGGCGTCTGACGCTCGATCATCTTTTTCGCACTGCGCACCGTGTGCACGTAGCCCAGGTCTTTCAGCCGGCGGATAATGAACGGCTCGAAAAGGACAAGCGCCATCTTCTTCGGCAATCCGCACTGATGCAGCTTGAGCTCGGGGCCGATCACAATTACGGAGCGACCTGAGTAATCGACGCGTTTGCCAAGCAGATTTTGACGGAAACGTCCACCCTTGCCCTTGAGCATGTCGCTCAGGGACTTCAGAGGCCGATTCCCGGCGCCGGTTACAGCGCGACCGTGTCTGCCATTGTCGAACAAAGCGTCCACCGCTTCCTGCAACATCCGCTTTTCATTTCGAATGATGACGTCCGGCGTTTTGAGCATGAGCAGGTTTTTCAGCCGGTTATTACGATTAATAACCCGTCGATAAAGATCGTTCAGGTCTGAGGTGGCGAAACGTCCCCCCTCGAGGGGAACCAGAGGGCGCAGATCCGGCGGAATAACCGGCAATACATCCAGAATCATCCATTCCGGACGCGCATGCGAATTTTGGAAGCCCTGGATGAGCTTGAGACGCTTCGCGAGTTTCTTGCGAATCTGTTTGCTCTTGGTGGCGCCCATTGCCTTCTCAAGCTCTTTGTTGAGCTTGTTGAGATCGATCTCGGCCAGAAGTTTTCTGATCGCCTCCGCGCCCATGCCCGCAACGAAATCTTCGCCGTACTGCTCCTGCGCCTCGCGATATTCGACCTCATTAAGAAGTTGTGTTTTCTGTAACGGCGTCTTGCCCGGATCGATGACGATGTAATCCTCGTAATAGATAACTCGTTCGAGCTGCCGGGCGCTCATATCCAGCATCAGCCCGATGCGCGAGGGCATGCATTTGTAAAACCAGATGTGCGAGACGGGTACGGCCAATTCGATATGACCCATCCGCTCGCGGCGGACGCGAGCCAACGTAACTTCGACACCGCACCGGTCGCAGATGACGCCTTTATGCTTGATACGCTTGTATTTTCCGCATGAGCACTCCCAGTCGCGCGTCGGACCAAAAATGCGTTCGCAGAAAAGGCCTCCCTTTTCCGGTTTGAAGGTCCGATAATTGATTGTCTCAGGATTTTTGACTTCGCCTTTGCTCCACGAGCGCATCGTGTCACTCGACGCGACGCCAATAGCGACTTGATCAAAACCCACGGGCCGCTCTTCGCCCACTAACTCACGCCAGGAATGTTCGTTCATGTTTTTTCCAAATAATTTACAATTTAAAAATTATGCGACGCTCTCCAGAAACGTAGGCGGTTGGCCGCCGACCTTCACGTCTAGGCCAAGGCTCTGCATTTCTTTGATCAAAACGTTGAAAGATTCAGGTGTACCCGCTTCAAGCGAGTTATCACCCTTGACGATCGACTCATAAATCCGGGTTCGCCCTTGCACGTCATCGGATTTAACGGTGAGCAGTTCCTGCAAAGTATAGGCGGCTCCGTAAGCTTCCAGCGCCCACACTTCCATTTCACCAAAACGCTGGCCACCGTATTGCGCCTTCCCACCGAGCGGCTGTTGAGTGACGAGCGAGTACGGTCCTACCGCGCGAGCGTGAATCTTGTCTGCCACCAAGTGGCCGAGCTTCATCATATAGATGTAGCCAACCACCACTTCCTGATCGAAAGGATCGCCGGTGCGTCCGTCGAAAAGCTTTGCCTTGCCGCTTTCCTGCACCCAGGTGAATCCCTCCTTCTTCCGGGCGTCATGCAAATATTCGCGAATTTGTTTTTCCTTGATTCCATCGAACACCGGGGTCGCGACCTTGAATCCGAGTGCCTTCGCGGCAACGCCCAAGTGTGTTTCGAGAACTTGTCCCACATTCATACGACTGGGCACGCCTAACGGGTTAAGCACAATTTCAACCGGCGTTCCGTCTGCCAGGAAAGGCATGTCTTCTTCGGGCACGATGCGAGCGACAACACCCTTGTTTCCGTGGCGCCCGGCCATCTTGTCACCGACGCTCAGTTTGCGTTTGCTCGCGATATAGACCTTCACCTGTTTGATGATTCCGGGATCGATATCGTCACCGCTTTCTACCCGGTCCATGGCGCGATCGCGTTCGAGCTCGAGCTCGGCGAACTTGTGTTCGTATGCGCCGATGATTTCCCGGATCTTATTGCGGATCGGGCTCGGATCGATCTCGATGTGATCGTGCGCTGTCGCCAGCTTTCGCAACAGTGTCTTCGTGATTTTGCGATTGGCTGGAATAATGATCTCGCCGTTTTTGGCGTTGACGACGTCGAGAGGAACTTTTTCGCCGAGTAGGACATTCGAAAGCGAGTCGGTCAATTGTTCGATGAGCGTCTCTTTCTTTCGCTTATGTTCTTCACTGATGGTTTTGAGTTGCCGTCTGGTTTCCGCCGGCGTGAGTTTTTCGCGCGAAACTTCACGGCGGGACGAGACCTTCACGTCCATCACAATCCCATAGGTGCCTGAGGGAACAGTGAGCGACGTGTCCTTCACGTCCGCAGCTTTCTCGCCAAAAATGGCACGCAGCAGGCGTTCTTCCGGCGCCAATTCGGTTTCGCTCTTCGGGGTAATCTTTCCGACCAGAATGTCGCCCGGCTTCACTTCCGCGCCGACCCGCACAACCCCATCAGGTCCGAGGTTTCGCAGAGCTTCTTCGCTGACGTTCGGAATATCGCGCGTGATTTCTTCGGGTCCGAGCTTGGTATCTCGCGCGCCGATCTCGAATTCATCGATGTGGATGGAGGTGTAAACATCCTCCTTGACCACTTTTTCTGAAATCATGATGGCGTCTTCGAAGTTGTATCCATTCCAAGGCATGAACGCGACGAGCACATTGCGTCCCAGAGCCAACTCGCCTTGATCGGTGTTTGGACCATCGGCGATGACTTGACCGCGCTTCACGTGCTGACCCTTGTGCACAATCGGCTTCTGGTTCACGCACGTGCCGGCATTGGACCGCATGAATTTGCGGAGTTCATAAACGTGAATCCCAGCCTCTGGATCAGTCTTGAGCTTCTTCTTGCTCTCGGGAAGATGACCATCTTTGGTGACAACGATTTGGTCTGCCGTAACCGAAGCGACCTTGCCGCTGTCGGCTGCCAGAACAACCGCGTGAGAATCTCGCGCCACTTTGTCTTCCAAGCCCGTGCCAACGAGCGGCGCCTCGGAAACCACGAGAGGCACGCCCTGGCGTTGCATGTTAGAGCCCATCAGCGCCCGGTTTGCATCATCGTGTTCGAGGAACGGGATCAGGCCCGCCGCCACCGATACAAGCTGTTTCGGCGAGACGTCCATGTAGTTCACCTTGGAGGGATCGACTTCGAGAAAGTCGCCACGGTAACGCACCGATACTTTTTCACCTGTGAAATGTCCGCGTCCGTCAACAGGCGCATTGGCTTGCGCAACGAGAAAATTCTCCTCGCGATCAGCAGTAAGATATTCGATCTGATCGGTCACGCGGCCCTTTTCCACTTTACGATAGGGCGTTTCGATAAAGCCGAACTCATTGATGCGCGCGAAGGTGCTCATCGAACTAATCAGACCGATGTTTGGACCTTCCGGCGTTTCAATGGGACAAATGCGCCCGTAATGGGATGGATGAACATCGCGCACCTCGAACCCGGCGCGCTCCCGGCTGAGACCACCCGGCCCAAGAGCCGACAAACGGCGCTTGTGCGTTAGTTCTGCGAGAGGATTCGTTTGATCCATGAACTGCGAAAGCTGCGACCGGCCAAAGAAATCGCGAATGACTGCACTGAGCGCCTTTGGATTGATAAGCTTTTGCGGGGTCATGCCGTCCACATTGATGTCGAACAGGGTCATTCGCTCCTTGACCAGACGCTCCGTGCGAGCAAGACCAACACGGCACTGGTTCGCCAATAATTCACCAACGGTGCGCACGCGACGGCTACCCAGGTGATCAATATCATCAAGGGTGCCTTCGCCTCGTCGCAGATTGATCAGGTATTTGATGGCAGCGATAAAATCTTTGTCGGTTAGGATCCGCTCGGTAGGATCAATGTTGATACCGAGTTTTTGATTGATCTTGTAACGGCCGACGCGCCCGAGGTCGTATTTCTTTGGATCAAAGAAGAGCCTTTTCAGCAAAGCGCGCGCATTGGCCACAGTCGGCGGATCGCCAGGGCGAAGACGGCGGTAAATGTCCTTGAGTGCTTCTTCCTGGTCGTGCGCAGGATCTTTTCGAAGCGCCTTCACGATGGTGTCATCGTTAGAGATGTCGATCACTTTCACCTCGTGAATTTTAAGCGCCATGATCTGGCGAACGGTCGCCAGGGTGAGCGGTTCAAATGCGCGCGCCACAGTCACATCGCCGTCACGGATCTCGGCAGTCAACACTTTGGTGGCGAGTTTCTCTTCGTCGAGTTTCTCGCTTAGCTTCAGGGTCTCGATGTTGTAAAAAAGCTTGATGACGTCTTCGTCAGATCCGTAGCCCAGGGCGCGCAGGAACGTGGTCGCAAGAAACTTCCGGCGCCGCTTGCGTCGGTCGAGATAAATGTAAAGGAGATCAGCCGTATCGAATTGGACCTCAATCCAGGACCCCCGATCCGGAATGATCCGGAAGCTGTAAAGCACCTTGCCGTTTACGTGGACGGTAGATTCAAAGGCAATCCCCGGAGAGCGATGCAACTGGCTTACTACCACGCGCTCTGCGCCGTTAATGACGAAGGTCCCTTGGGGCGTCATCAGGGGGATTTCACCCATATAGACTTTCTCTTCCTTCGTGCCTTTTTCTTCGCGCAATTGGAACGTGACATGCAACGGCGCGCTGTAGGTCTGTCCTTCCCGCTGCGCCTCCAACGCGCTTAACTTAGGCTCCCCGATTTCATAGTGGCTAAAATCGAGCACTGCTTTTTCGTCATAGCTCTCGATCGGAAAGACCTCTTTGAAAACAGCCTGGAGTCCCTGATTTTTTCGCTTTGAAAAAGGGACGTCCTTCTGAAGAAAATCAACGTACGAATTGGCCTGAACCTCAATTAGATTCGGCGGTTCGATCCCTTCCTTGATGCTTCCAAAGTAAATACGTTCCGACATAAATCACTAGCCAAGAGTTAGGCCTCGCTACGTCCACGCACCAATCGTGAACGAAACGGGCAAGATTTTAGGGGCTCAGCAACGAGCGAAGGGCACAAAAATGCACGCAAAACGGCGGTTTGTCAAATTGACCACCGTTCAGCTGCAATTCTTGTGCTTTACCGTTGAGCGCCGGTTTAAAAATAAGTTCCGCCTGCTTCTAACAGAAAAAGAAAATAGCCTGAAATTTCTGCTTCGCAAGGAAAATGTGCCACGGGTCGTCTACACGCATCCTTTCTGAATTATGGACGGCGACAAACAAACTCTACCTAGCGAGTCGTCGCGCTATTTGATTTCGATCTTTGCTCCAGCGGCCTCGATCTTTTTCTTGATCTCGTCCGCCTCCTCCTTTGTCACGCCTTCTTTGATTGTCTTCGGGGCGCCTTCGACAAGCGCCTTTGCTTCAGCCAAGCCTAGTCCTGGCACCGCGCCGCGAACCTCCTTGATCACAGCAATCTTGTTCGCGCCCATTTCCTTCAAGATAACGTCGAACGTGGTTTTCTCTTCCGCTGCCGGAGCTGCCGGTCCGCCAGTTGCACCCCCCGCGGCTGGGCCCGCAGCTATTGCCACTGGGGCAGCTGCGCTTACACCCCACTTTTCTTCCAGTTGCTTGACCAACCCAGCAATCTCCAGCACCGATAGGTTGCTGAGTTGCTCCACTAATTTATCTGTCTCTGCCATTTTTATTTCCTCCAATTGCCGCTTCCGAAAGCTTTCGGAAAATTAAGGCCAATAGCCACTGGCCCGGACAGTTTTCGTTTCACTTCCCGACCCGCCATCGCGAGCGGAAAAACTATTTTACGTCGTTGCTTGCGCGGCCGCGCCCTCCTTTGCTGTCTTCGCGTTCAACAGCCGCACAAATGCGGAGCCCGGTTCGTTCAGTAATCGCACGAAGCGCGTTGCTGGAGACAAGAGCAGCCCAAGCAATTGCGCCCGTAAAACTTCGCTCGCTGGCAGGTCCGCCAGCGTTTCCAATTCTGCGGCGGAAAGAACCGCCCGATCAACAAATCCAATCTTCAGCGCGGCGATCTTGAACTCGGCCGCGAACGACTTGAAAATTTTTGCTACTGGCGCCACATCTTTGTCGCCTGTAACAACCGCAGTTTGACCAGTCAGCGTCTCGCCTGCTTCCGGAAAACCGGAATCGGTCATCGCACGTTTGAGGAAATTATTCTTCACGACGTGCACCTCCGCACCGGCTGGGGCCAGTCGGTTCCGCAACTCGCTAAAATCCCCGACTTTCATTCGCTGATAGTCGGTTACGAGCACGAACGGAGAGCGTTTCAGCTTCTCGGTAAGATCCAAAACAACGCTGGCTTTTTCTGGTCTCATCTCTATTTCGATATTGTGTCTTCTAGACTACACGCTCAAATACGGCGCTGGATCCACGCGAACTCCGGGGGACATGGTCGCACTGATTGTCACGCCTTCAAGGTACCGCCCTTTCGCGCTGGCGGGACGAGCCCGAACCACTGCCTCGATCACCGCGTTTCCATTTTCCACAAGTGCGTTTTCCTCGAATGAAAATCTTCCAACCGGCACCGCCACGTTGCCGTTCTTATCCAGCTTAAACTCCACGCGACCGGCTTTCACTTCTCGCACCGCTTTGGCTGTGTCGTCTGTGACCGTTCCGGTCCGCGGATTCGGCATCAGTCCGCGCGGCCCAAGCACCTTTCCCAGTTTCCGCACCTCTGCCATCGCTGCCGGCGTTGCGATCGCAACGTCAAAATCCTGAAAACCTTCCTGGCACTTCTGAATTAAATCCTTCATCCCAACAAACTCCGCGCCTGCTTCCTTGGCTGCCTGTGCGGACTCGCCCTCGGCAAAAACCAGTACACGAACCTGTTTGCCGCTGCCGTGCGGAAGGGGACAGGTCCCGCGAACCATCTGATCGGATTGCTTGGGATCAACACCAAGCCGGAATGAGACCGTCACGGTCTGATCAAACTCAGTCGGCGGAAATTTTTTCAGTGTCGAGACGGCCTCGGGCAGACTGTAAGCCTTCGCGCGATCTACCTGTTGAGCCGCTGCGCGATAACGTTTGCTTCGATTTCTTTGCATGTCGGTGTGCAGTTCTATCGCCCCGGCCTCTTGAGAGAAAACACGGGGCTCCTGCAAAAATATTAAGCCGCTCAACCTGGCGGCGGACGGGAATCTTAGCGGCGATTCTCATCTTGTCAAAATCAACTTCCCTCCGCTAACCGCGGCCGGCGCATTAATCCACAGGAACCACGATCTCTCCAGGATCTATCTCTTTGGCGCTGGCGTGGGCGGTGAGCGGTCCCTGCCTGATGATTTTTCCCTCTTTCATGACAAAGAGAACCCGCTCGGTCGCGGTGATATCTGCAGTTGGATCGCCCGGCATTGCAACGATGTCGGCGAGTTTCCCTTTTTCCAGGGTTCCAGTTTTTTGCGCGATGCCAAAAAGCTCGGCATCATTGGCAGTTGCAGATCTTAGCGCTTCGATCGCCGGCATCCCGAGATCGACCATCACTTTAAACTCTCGCGCGTTTTGACCATGTGGAAAAACGGCGGCATCGGTGCCGAAAGAAATCTTAACTCCTAGCCTTACCGCGTTGCGAAACATGTCCGAGCGGGCAGCTGCTGCCGCTTTCGCTTTGGCCTGCAATGCTGGCGGATAATTCTCCAGCTTGCTCATGATCCACTCTGTGGCCATAAGTGTTGGCGTCAGGAAGACGCCCTTGTCTTTCATTCGGGTAAGCGTTTGCGGTTTCATGAATGAGCCGTGTTCAATTGAATCAACGCCGGCCTCGATCGCTTCCCGGGCAGCTTGATCGCCATGACAATGCACGGCCACTTTTTTGCGCAAGCGATGGGATTCATCAACGACTGCCGCCATCTCAGCCGGCGTCAATTGCGGGGTGTCCACTTCGTCCGCTAACGAAAGCACGCCGCCCGAGACTGCAGCCTTAATCACATCAGCGCCATTTTTGACCTCAAACCGCACTGCTTTTCGCGCGTCGTCTGGACTATCGATAATTCCATCAGTGTAATCCGGCTCCCGCCCGAAAAGGAAATCACGAAATCCGCTGGTCGGATCGAAGTGACCGCCGGTGGCACCGATTCCCTTGGTCGCCACCAACATGCGCGGACCAACGACTACTCCTTTGTTAATCGAATTGCGCAGGGCAACATCGACAAATTCGCGGCTGCCCACGAATCGGCTCCCGAGATCGCGCACGGTAGTGAAACCTGCTTCGACAGTGTCGCGCGCGTGCGCAGTGGCAATGATCGCCTGCTCGGAGACGTTGAGATCGAGCTCTTTCAGTCGGCGCACATTGTAATCGCCGGAGTAATCCAGCGTCAGGTGTGTATGTGCGTCCATGAATCCCGGCGCAAGCGTCGCGTCGCCCAGATCGATCACCTGCGCATCGGCTGGAACAGCCAGATTGCTACCAACATCAACAATCTTATCGTCTTGAACGATAACGACGCCATTTGGAACGAGTGATTTCGATTTCCCGTCGAACAAGCGCGCGGCTTTCAGCGCAATGACATTGTCAGCCGCCCGAACTGGAATCGCCCCAATGGCGAAGGCCAGGATTGCCGGAACAAGGCGCGACCATCGATGACAAGCCAGGAGATTCATCCCCGCGCATATAAAAGGTTCGCGCAAACAAAGCAAGAGTACGCCGCGAAAATGACGAAGTCCGAATGAACAAGCGAAGCTTGAATCAGCGAATGGTAAATGAAAACTGTGCTACGGTTTCCGCGCTTTCGCCGTGCTTTCCGCCAAGCCCTGTTGCGCCGGAGCCAGATTCGGATCGAGAGCGAGCGCTTGTCTGAAAGCTGCCGAGGCCCGCTCGTGCTGACTGAATAACGCTAGATATCGTCCGCGATTGATCAGCATGCGGGTGTACGCGGGCAGCACCTTGAGGTTTACGGGGTCATCTTTCTCAAATCGCACGGTCCCGTCGGCCAGTCCGCGAGTCTGAAGATACAGATCTGGCGAATCGTGAAAACTCTGGTCGCCCACGAGATTGAAAACGAGTCCTTCCGGAACAAGTTGATATTTTTGGGTAAACCATCGGGTCAGCTCGCCGTTAACTGAGTCGGACGAGAGCAAATCGTTCGTCATGTAAGCCGGCGCGACCCTGCTCTCATTTATCACGATTGCCTGAATCATCTCTAAAAATGCCGTGCTGATCCTTTGAGTAAGCACTGCGTTCGTTTTAAACGCCTCAGGATCGCGCTCCCATTCTTTGAGGTTCTCAACAAACGCATCAATCTTGTCGTGCGATCGCTCGATCAAAGCAGGATAAGCGTGGCTCAGGTAATCGAAATACCAGGAGCGCCGCAGAAGATTAATGTCTACGACCTTTACGTCGGGTCGGCGTTGTTCAATCTCCTGAGCATAGAACATCGGGGACGCGACCTGCCAATCGAGCGTGAGCAACAGGCCATTAGGCGCGATCACGCTAAACAGATTCTCCACGTAATCGCGCGCAATGAAATAATGCCGTCGATTATTGAATGGCCAATTGCCGGCGAAAGCTATTGTTGACGTGAGCAGGACAGTCATCGCACCGACCAGATATGATCTCGTAACCGGCGCGCCCTTGGAGATGGCAAGCTGGATCAACCACCGGATACCAAACGCGGCGGCAATTGTGATCGAGATAAACACGGGCAAATAGTATGCATCTTTGTCCTCGGCAATTTCATAGCTGAGGTCGTACGCGAAATTGGTAATGACGATAAACACCAGAAACCAGAAAGCTGTGCGGTCACGTTTGAAAACGCTGCCAGTGCCTGCGAGCGCAAGGACGAGCGCCACTGGGAGCCAAAACAAGCCGAATTCACGCAAAGCCAGTCTGCAGAATTCGACAAACTGTTCCCCGATTATATTGGGCGTAAATGAGAGGAACACACGGTATTGGCGGCCGGTGATATGCCACCATATTTCTTGCAGCGACCGCGGATTGCCCCAGTTAATAGCGGGTGAATGCGACGCCGCAAGTGGCAGATATGTATAAATAGCGACCAGAGCGCTAATTGAAATCAGTGCAGCATACACCAGGCGGCGGCTCATGAAGAATCTGAGGCCTTCAGTCCTGTAGACGATGACGGCAACGGCCGGAAGTGTAAGCGCTACGGTAACGTGATGAACACCCAACGCGAGCCCGAACAAGAGCGCAGCGACATAAAGCAAAGTGTCGTGGCGCGTCACCGGCGAAGCGATTCTGGCGTCTATCGCCGCGCCGAGATGCGCCCTATCTGCGACGATGCATCGCCGCCATCGAAGCATTAGAAAGAAGATGGCGACGATGAGCAGCGTATTCAGAGCATAGACCTCGGTAATCGTCGCATACGACCAAAGCGTGCGGGAGAAGGCCATGAGCAAACCCGCGCCTAGCGCGGGCGCAGCAAACAACAAGCGCGCAGGCCCCGATTCTTCAGCTGTTTTACTCTGTTGCGCGACTTTCTTTCTTCGCTTCGACGTGGCGAGATATGACGCGGTAATCGTCAGTTCTGCCACCGTAAGCGTGAGCATCGCGCAAGCCAGCGCCGCAAAAAGCGCCGACGAAAAGTTAATCCGCACCGCAATGTTTCCAAAAGGCACAAGCGATGCGAGATGGGCGAGAATGATCCACAACGGAACGCCAGGCGGATGTGCGATTCCCAGGCCGCGAGCAACTACAATTAGTTCTCCGCTGTCAGTCAGAGTAACCGTCGGCGCGAGTGTCCAGCTATAAAGAAGGAGTGCGACCAAAAAGACGATGCCGGCACAGAATAGCTCGGCTCGGGAAAAAGAAATTGTTCCGCCATTTATTTGCATGTCCGACTTTGACGCCGAGGCGCGGCTCGTAACCTTCCCCCGAGTTTTAGCTTTATGAGGTCGCATCTTGTTCGAAAGCTCACGGGCCATCGTCTATCGTCTCGCAAACTCGCCTTCCTGCAAACGATGGCCTGTTGCTTGCACCTCCTCCGATTGCCAGCCAACAAAAAGTGATCCGTAATCAACGTTCTTGCCTTCCTGCTCCTCCTCGCTTGAATCCGACAAGGTGAAACTCCGAACTTCTTCGCTAGCCACGATTATTTCCAGCGCGGCGATCCTGGCTACAACATTGTGCGCACCTTTTGCCGCAACGGTCGTCGCACAAACCCCAAGCTCAAGACCATCGCCGTCGCAACCTCCAGCAAGCTACGACCTTCGATGGGGCGTGAAAATTCCGATGCGCGATAAGGTCGAACTGAACGCGACGTTGTATCTGCCGAAAGCGCCGGATGGATCGTTACCGAAGACGCCGGTGATCTTCACACTTACGCCTTACATCTCAGATACGTACCACGCGCGCGGCGCTTACTTCGCATCGCATGGATACGCATTCGCGCTTGTCGATGTTCGCGGTCGCGGAAATTCCGGCGGTGAGTTCGAACCGTTTGCGAACGACCCGCGCGATGGCTACGACGTCGTCGAGTGGCTGGCCAAGCAACCGTTTTGCGATGGCAAGGTTGCAATGTGGGGCGGTTCCTACGCAGGATTCGATCAGTGGGCGACGGCGAAGGAATTCCCGCTACATTTGGCGACGATCGTTCCCGCTGCAGCCGCTCATCCCGGACTCGATTATCCTTCGACCCAAAACGTCGGTCTAACGTACGACATGCAATGGTACACGCTCACGAGTGGGCACACTGCGCAAGACAATCTTTTTGCTGATCAAAAATTCTGGCGCGCAAAATTCCTGGACGCTTACAAGAGACACATCCCGTTTAAATCGCTCGATTCGTTTATCGGAAATCCCTCGCTCAATTTTCAACGCATCCTCAAACATCCAGTAGTCGATGCGTACTACGACGCGATGGTACCGACCCGAGAGCAGTTCCAGAAGATTACGATGCCAATTTTAACAATCACTGCCCAATACGATGGCGATGAATTGGGCGCCCTATCCTATTACCGGGATCATCTGGCAAATGCCTCTCCAGAAGCGCGCGCGAAACATTTTCTGGTCATAGGCCCATGGGATCACGCGGGCACGCGCACGCCTACGGAAGAAGTCGCGGGCATAAAGTTCGGATCCGCGGCCGTTATCGATCTTAACGATCTCCATCGGCAATGGTATGACTGGACAATGAAGAGCGGCCCCAGGCCGGAATTTCTCAAGAACCAGGTCGCTTACTATTTGCTCGCGCCGGGAAACAGCGGCGCAAATGGAGAATGGAAATACGCCGACAGTTTCGAAACCCTCGTCGCAAACCCTCAAAGTTTTTATCTTGATTCCAAAAAGGGTGATGCGAATGGCGTCTTTCGTTCTGGCTCGCTTACTGAAACGCGGACCAACCAGGGTTCGGACACATTCGTCTACGATCCGCTGGACACCACGCGCGGCGAAATAGTTGATGGAATCGATCCGAAAGAAAAAACGGCAGGCATCGATCAAACATATGCGTTGAGCATCGGCAAGGATGGTTTGGTGTACCACATGGCGCCGCTACCTAAGGAAACGCCGCTCATAGGCTGCCCAGTGGTAACGTTATGGGTATCAATCGACACGCCCGATGTCGATCTCTCCGCCAATCTGTACGAAATCCAACCCGATGGCACAAGCATCGCGCTTTGGAGCGATATTCGCCGTTTGCGTTACCGCGAATCATTGCGTGAAGGGAAATTGGTCAAGTCGGGCGAAATGGTGCGTTGCGATTTCAATCCCGGGTTGTTTGTCGCGCGCCGTTTGATGAAAGGCAGTCGACTGCGCCTGGTCATTTCGTCGCCTAATTCCATCCACCTGGAGAAGAATTACTGTTCGGGTGGAGTCGTCGCGGAGGAGACGTCTAAGGACGCGCGCACCTGTCACGTGAAGGTGTATCACGACACGACCCATCCCAGCACGATTCAACTTCCGCTGCGATGATGCACTGCGTTCTTGGAATGTTGGTCCTCACGGCCACGTCTTTGCTGCTTGGGACACCAGCCCGAGGCGCTTCGGAAATCGTGATTGCAATTCGTTATTTGCAAGCGGAGGGAACAAGCCACTCCCATCTCTATCTGTTTCGTGAGGACGGAAAACTGCTGCGGCAACTAACGAATGATAACTCTGGACAAGACTCCGCTCCAATTTTTGCGTCTGATGGCAGCATGATTGTCTTCACACGCGAGAAATCCAATAACGCTCGCGAATTTTGGGGCATTGATCCACTGGGCAAGGCATTGAAAAAATTGGAGATTGCGCCGGATTGGTATGTCGCTGCGAAAAGCTCGCCGTATTTCACAAACGTCGAGCCTGAGGAATCGACGTCCCCCAGCCCATCAGTTTCACCTGAGGAATCTGCATCCCCCACCGCCACGCCAATGCCCAGTTACAAATCGCCTGATGGCTCTGTCGAATTGATCTTACGCGAAGACCCAAACGACGAAGATGATCAGGTCGACGGGCCGGGCCATGGGAAACATTACCTGCTCCGCGATCTGAAAACTGGAAAGGAAACAGAATTTGGAAAGTTACCGGGATTTTATGGCGTCTTTGGATTGTCGCACGACAATCAGTACAAAGATCAGCATTTTCTTTTTGAAGCGCCGCTGCGACTGGCGTTTTTCGACCTACATTTAAACAGCACCGACGGCGACACTGTTTTTGCGCTCGACGTCACGGCCCCGCGCTTCGTCCGGCTATCACCTAACTGGGCTGCTCCAATTCCGCTGCCTGGCGAAGCAGCTTTTCTTACATTTACAGAGAATCGTTATGTTCCGATCGCCGGCAGCAAAAAGACGGCAAACTGCTCTTACATGGAGCACTGGGACGAAAAACTGAACAAGATTCGTTATGCGCGCGAAAAATCCGCCGCGCTCTGTTACGGCGCGTCGATGTATCGGCCCGGCAAGAATCCTGGCGTGATCACGCTGCGGCGCGGCGCTGATTAATTGGCCATGAAGGAAAGCTGGGCGGGAGTTTTTCTTTTTGCGGTGTTGTTAATCAATGCTTCGGCTGAAACCGAGTCACTAGACAAATTAGCGAACGATTTCTGGGCATGGCGCGCGAAATACGCGCCGTTTACTGGCGATGACGTGAACCGAATCGAGCGGCCAGGAGGAGTTCGCGATTGGTCGCGATCCAGCATCGATAGCCAGCGAAAAGATCTGGCTGAATTCGAAACACGCTGGAAAAAACTGGATGCAAACACTTGGCCGATCCCGCAGCAGGTTGACTATCGCCTGATCGGTTCAGCCCTGGCGCGGGTTCGCTGGGAACTGGACATTAATCCGCGCTGGAAACGCGATCCGAATTTTTATATCGCGCAGACGCTCACGCCGGTGGTCGAAGCGCTCACCGCACCCGGGCCGTATGACCCAACACGTAGCCGGGAAATTCTCACACGCATCGAAAATATTCCTTCGATCGTGCAACAAGGCGTCGTGAACCTGGATAACCCTCCGGCACCATTTGCCACAGTGGCAATTAAAGGACTGGAAAATATTCGGCCACGTCTGCGCCAAATGGCAACGGCGTTGCTAAAATCCACAACTCTTAAGGAGCATGAGTTGAACAACGCGACTGATCGCGCAGCGGATGCGCTCGACCGTTTTCGCGAAAAACTTCGAGAAATGTTGCCGTCACTGCCAAATGAAACGGCCCTCGGGCGCGACGCCTACGTATTTTTCCTCAAGAATGTCGCGAGGATGTCTTATTCGCCTGAAGAACTTTTGGCGATGGGCAGACAGGAATGGAACCGTGCAGTCGCATTCGAGGCATTCGAGAAAAACCGTAACAAGAATGTGCCGCCGCTTAAGATTGCCGACAACATTGACGATTGGATCAAGAACGCGGCAGCGAAAGAACTTCAAATTCGGAAGTTTCTCGAGGAGCACGACATCCTGACTGTCCCCAATTGGGTTCAGCATTATATGCTGCGACCCATGCCGGAATATTTGCGTGCGTTGCAAGGCTTCGGCGAGATGGACGACTTCACGTCACCATCGCGGTTGACTGAGAATTGCGTCCGCTACGTGACCGAGCCTTCAGGAAAGCTCGGTTACTTCTGGCAGGCAACGGCGGAAGACCCGCGGCCAATCACCGTTCACGAAGGAATCCCCGGCCATTATTTTCAGCTGTGTCTTTCATGGAAACATGATGACCCGATCCGGCGGTATTACTACGACTCGGGGCCAAACGAAGGGATCGGCTTTTATGCAGAAGAAATGATGCTGCAGGCCGGGCTATTCGATGACAGCCCGCACACATGCGAAATCATTTACAATTTCATGAGGCTACGCGCGCTGCGCGTGGAGGTGGATGTAAAACTCGCACTCGGCGAATTCACGCTCGACCAAGCCGCCAAATATTTACAGGAGAAAGTCCCGATGGACGAACAAACGGCGCGTCAGGAAGCGATCGCCTTCGCAACCGGCCCAGGTCAAGCCATTACCTATCAGATCGGCAAATTGCAGATCATAAAATTCCTCGCCGACGCGCGGATACGGGAGGGCGGAAAATTCAATCTGCGCTCTTTCCATGATTTCGTCTGGAAAAACGGCAATGTGCCAATCGCGCTGCAGGAGTGGGAACTTCTCGGCGAGGCAAGCAGTGTTCCGAAGTAGCTGCTGATCTAATCGACTATTTCGAGGCCCATCTGGCGGGCAGTGCCGGCGATGATGCGGAAGGCAGCTTCGTCGTTACGTGCGTTCAAGTCTTTGCGCTTGGTGTTTACGATGTCCATGACTTGCTTGCGCGTCACTTTGCCGACTTTGGTTTTGTTAGGCTCGTTGGAGCCGGCAGCGATATTGGCTGCTTTCTTTAAAAGAACTGCAGCGGGCGGACTCTTGGTAATGAACGTGAACGATTTGTCTTTGTAAACGGTGATGACGACCGGAAGAATATCGCCAGCTTGTTTCTGAGTCGTGGCGTTAAATTCCTTGCAGAATGCCATGATGTTGACGCCGCGCGGCCCGAGCGCAGTTCCAACCGGCGGTGCAGGGTTAGCTTGGCCTGCGGGAATCTGGAGTTTGATTTCAGCTACTTTTTCTTTTGCCATTGTGTGACCTTATTTTGAAACGAGAGATGTTTCGACTTCGCTCGACATGACAATCATCCGCGCTCGACCTGCCAGTATTCTAATTCCACTGGAGTTGCGCGACCGAAAATGGTGACGGAGACACGGAGTTTGCCGCGCTCAGGATCGATTTCCTCGACGATTCCAGTCTGGTTTTGGAACGGGCCGTCAGCGACTTTCACCGATTCGCCGACTTCGAAGCTGACTTTTGGTTTCACCTTTTCTTCGCGCTCTTTCATTTGCGCGAGCATGCTGTCCACCTCTGATTGCCGCATTGGGATCGGTTTGTCCTTAGTGCCGGCAAACCCAATCACGCCGGGTGTGTCGCGGATGAAATACCAAGTGCGCCCGACCAGCTGATTGTTCTCGTCGAGCAAATGCATGTTAACGATCAGATAACCGGGAAAAAATTTCCGGGTCGTCTCGCTCTTTTTCCCTTTCTTGATTTCCGAAACGCGCTCAGTCGGGACGAGCACTTCGTAAATTAGTTCGCCCATTTCTTCCGTTTTGACGCGCTTCAAGATATTCTCGCGCACCTTGTTTTCCTGACCGGAAAGCACATGCACGACGAACCATTGATCTTTCCCTGCGAGCGTTTGTGCCATAATCAGTGCAACCGCGTGAAAAAGTGAACGACGTTCACCAAAACGAGATCGAAAAGCGCCACGTATCCACCGAGCAATAACATCGCGATAACGACCACAACAGTCGAGTCACTCAGTTCCTTGTACCGGCGGAATCCTTTCTCCTTCGGGTCCCAAGGCCAGGAGCATTTCTGCAGCTCGACCTTCACTTGGCCGAAGAAGTTTTTAACTTTGGTGATCATCTAAATCAAAACAACATCCAACATCAACGCTCAACCGTCCAACTTATGCATCTGCTGTCGTTTCGAATTCAGAGTTCGATATTGAAACGTTAGGCATTCGCAGTCTGTTTAACCACGCCAGGAGGGACTCGAACCCCCAACCGACGGTTTTGGAGACCGCTACTCTACCAATTGAGCTACTGGCGTTCTTAATCTTCCTCTTCCGCTTCCTCTTAATATCCTCTTCCTTCGTCATCCACTCAAGAAAGCACAGTGAGAGGTAGAGGAAGAATTTTAATCCAGAATATCGCTCACGCGACCGGCGCCGACTGTCTTGCCGCCTTCACGAATGGCGAAGCGAATCGTTTTTTCCATCGCGATTGGCGTGATCAGCTCGACTTCGATTGAGATGTTGTCGCCGGGCATGACCATTTCTACCCCTTCAGGCAACTTAACGGTGCCAGTCACGTCCGTAGTCCGGAAATAAAACTGCGGTCGGTAATTGGTGAAGAACGGGGTGTGACGTCCGCCTTCCTCCTTACTCAGCACATAGACTTCCGCCTTGAATTTCTTATGGGGCGTAATCGAACCAGGCTTCGAAATCACTTGGCCACGCTCGACTTCTTCCTTCTTTAGGCCGCGCAACAGAACGCCGACGTTGTCGCCCGCACGCGCTTCATCGAGAAGTTTGCGGAACATTTCAATGTCGGTCGCAACGGTTTTTGCGGTAGGACGAATGCCGACGAGCTCAACTTCTCCCATTTTCTTGAGAATACCGCGCTCCACACGCCCCGTCGCGACGGTGCCGCGGCCTTCAATGTTGAACACGTCTTCGATCGGCATCAGGAACGGCTGATCGATCGGCCGCTCCGGCACGGGGATGTAATCGTCAATGGCTTCGACAAGGGCGAGCACTTGTTTTTCCGCGTCGGCGTCGCCATTAAGTGCCTTGAGGGCGCTGCCTTTAACAATCGGGATTTTATCTCCCGGAAATTCATACTGCGTCAGGAGATCGCGCACTTCCATCTCCACGAGATCGAGAAGCTCTGGATCATCGACCATATCGACCTTGTTCAGGAACACGACAATCGAGGGTACGCCAACTTGGCGCGCCAGCAGGATATGTTCGCGCGTTTGCGGCATGGGTCCATCCGCTGCCGAGACAACCAGGATAGCGCCATCCATTTGCGCCGCGCCTGTGATCATGTTCTTGACGTAATCGGCGTGGCCTGGGCAATCGACGTGTGCGTAGTGACGTTTGTCGCTCGAGTACTCCACGTGGGCAGTGTTGATTGTAATGCCACGCTCTTTTTCTTCCGGAGCGTTGTCGATCGACTCGTATGCGCGTACCTCGGCCATGCCCTTCTTCGACAGCACCATCGTAATCGCTGCCGTCAGGGTTGTTTTGCCGTGGTCCACGTGACCGATGGTGCCGACATTCACGTGCGGCTTGTCGCGTTTAAATGCTTCCTTAGCCATTTCAATTCTCCTGGTTAACTAAACTGTCTTATTTTCTGTAATTGTCTGCTGTCGGTCCTGAGGCTGCTCTAGAGCCCATGACCGGGATTGAACCGGTGACCTCGTCCTTACCAAGGACGTGCTCTACCAACTGAGCTACATGGGCTGCTTTTCGCCAACCCAGCGCCTCCGCGGCAACCCGAGCGGCAAACCGGTTTCGCCTCCTGCCAGAGATTCAAAAGTCCCAAAGCCGCGTCAAATTTGCAATTTGAACGACCATGGGACCGCCTCGTTCCAGCAAAAAGCGTCCGCAAGCTAACCGCGCTCATTGTTGTGTCAAAGAAATTTCTTGTTGGGAAGGGCGCATTTCGCAAGGGGCTGTAGAGTGCGCTATCCTCAGCGCATCCAGTCCAATACCAGCAACAACGGCTGCGCCGAGGATAACGGACAGTACGGCATCCGAAAACTCACCGGATTCTGCCGCTGGTCTCTTCGGCTTTTCCTCGCGTAAGCAATCGCACAATGATAGCGATGATAATGAGAACCGCGATCGCGATCCCAACATTGAGCGGCGTGATCAAACCCGGGCTGGGCTTTGGAGTGGGAGTAGCGGAAGGAGGGGGCGGTGCGTTTTTCGCCACGAGCATTCCCTGTACGTATTGTAAACGCTGAACGGTGTCATAGTCGTCCGGTTTTAGCTTTAACGCCGCCTGGTAATCGGCGATGGCCTTCTCATACTGCTGCAAGGAAGTGTAAGTCGCGCCTCGCTTCACCAAGTGCTCGGCATCGTTTGGGTCCTTCTCGATCAACAACGTGTAGTCCGCTAGGGCCGCGTCGTAGTTTTTCAGGTTCCGGTTTGCCCAAGCGCGGCGGTCATAATTTTGTGGGTCATCTGGTTGTTTCTGAATTGCAGTGGTGAAGTCCGCGACCGCTTTGTCCCATTGGTTGAGACCGATCTCAGCAAAACCGCGAAATTTGTACGTGTAGGCGTCATCTGGTTTGAGTTCGATTGCCTTATCGAAATCTTGCAGCGCTGCATCGAACTGATTTTGCATTACGGCCGTCATGCCGCGTTCGCGATAGGCGACTTCATCCTTTGGAGCGACTTCGATCGCCTTTGAAAAATCAGCGTACGCGTCGGGGAGCCGGGGGGGATTGCTGGCACGATACGCCGTGCCTCGATTAGTGTAGCCGCGCGGATCTTTCGGATTCGCTTCAATCGCCTTTGTAAATTCGGCAACGGCAGCGTCGAAATTTTTTTGTTCGGCGAGCTCGATCCCGCGCTGCATGTGGCTCGCGGCACCCGCTGCTGGCTTGGCTGGTTTGGCCAGGCACACGTGACTGCCTGCAAAACAGAGAAGTGACGCAGTTGCGGTGATAATTGTTCGCTTGTTCAAGATATTCATTCTCCTTTCAGCCTAACTGTTGAGCGATTTATGCTTGTAGGCGAGCAAATTAAAGTGCGGAACGCCTAAATGAACCAAACAAATTCGATTGCACGATTCGCCGGTCGACACCGTCGCACCAGCCTGTCTGAAGGCTACGCTGCTGTCTTTGCCACCGTCCTTATTTGGTCCACGCCATCACTATTCATGTATTATTTGAATCGCTATTACGATCCGTGGGCACAGAATTTTTATCGTTATTTTGTTGCGTGTCTCGCTATCGCACCAGTCGTGTTTTATCGGGTCCACCGAGGCGGGCCGGGGATCGACCTGCGCGCCGTTGGGCTTTGTTTTGTACCCTGCGTGCCGAACGTCGTCCATCAAGTCACGCAAGTGATGGCTCTCTTCTACATGGGCCCCGGTGTTTATACGATTTTCATTCGCTCTTCGGTCATCTTTACCGCACTGCTCGCGCTCGCATTTTTTCCAGAGGAACGCGTCGTCATTCGGCAATGGAAATTTCAAGCCGGCACTATGCTTGGCTTAATTGGTGCCTTCGGCGTGATCTGGTTCCAGCCCAACGTGCAATCACAGGAGCGACATATCGCGTTGCCTGGATTACTCATTGCTTTTGCCGCGTCATTTTGTTGGGCGCTCTACGGCGTTTTGATTAAGCGCCCATCGGCTCAGCTAGGGTCGATCCGCAGTTTTGGTTTGGTCAGCTTCATCACTTCCGCGCTGCTTCTTCCCCTCACCCTCGCGTTTGGCAAAATCGATACGCCTCTTCACGCGGGTGCAGACGTGAACGTGATTCTGGTCATTTCGGCCGTGACCTGTATCACACTCGCCCACGTTTTGTATTATGTGGCAATCCACCAAATCGGAGTCGCGCTCGCCCAAACCCTCCAGCTTCTATGTCCCGCCGGCGCCATGGGACTCTCCGCCTGGATTTTCCACGAACGCCTCACCCATGCGCAACTCTGGAGCGCGGCGATTCTGCTTCTGGGCGCATTTCTGGCCATGCGCGTGAAACCGATTGCCACTACTGAAACGGCAGAGAACATCTGAGAAGCGTCAGATATCAAAAGGTTACAAGGTTGAATGGAATCACCGTAACGCTGCAACGTCTTTAACCTCCCTTGAGCGCTTGCGCCTTACGCACGAGTTCGATAAATCCCGCGCGGTACCCATTCGCGTCCCCGCCTTTTCCTTCGCGGGCCCACTCCAGCACCGCTTCAAGCGTCCCATTACCTTTATATTCAGAATCCCGCAGGATCATTCCAAACTCGGCCACAGCGGCGGCAAATTTTAAATCGACCGGTGCGCTTTCAAACGTTCCACTTGTGTCCGTCACGGTGCGCTCGATCAACTCGCTCTTGTTCTCATCCGGTTTTTTATAACGCAACTTCACAGTGAGGATCTCGTTGGAAGATGTCGATGTCTCGCTAGCGGAGTACTTGAGCGGATCTACCGGTGGAACACTCGCCGCCGGATTGCTCGCGACGCCAATCGGCACCACTTCATATAAGGCCGTAACCGTGTGGCCTGCACCGATTTCACCACCGTCCACTTTGTCATTGTTAAAATCTTCCTTGCGCAACATTCGTTTCTCGTAGCCAATCAGGCGATATGACGCGACGCGCGCCGGGTTAAACTCAACCTGGACCTTCACGTCCTTCGCGATCGTCACCAGCGTCCCGTTCATTTGCTGAACGAGGACTTTCCGCGCTTCGTCGAGCGAATCGAGATAGGCGTAGTTGCCGTTTCCTTTGTCGGCCAATTTCTGCATTGTCGAGTCTTTCAAATTGTCCGTGCCGACACCAAGGACGGTCAGAAAAACGCCGCTCTTTGCTTTCTCTTCGATCAACCGAATGAGATCGCCTTGGCTTGTTACGCCCACATTGAAATCGCCGTCGGTGGCCAGAATGACGCGATTGACTCCGGCCTTAACGAAATGGTCCTCCGCAACTTTGTAGGCGAGCTGGATTCCCTCAGCGCCATTTGTCGATCCGCCGGCCTGCAAATTTTCCAACGCTTGGAGAATTTGCTCCTTGTGATCGCCGGTGGTCGACGGCAACGCCAATCCCGAGCCACCCGCATAAACTACGATTGCCACGCGATCATTCTCCGTCAGTTTGTCGACTAGTAATCGCATTGCCTGTTTTACCAGCGGCAACCGTTCCTGCGGCGTCATTGATCCCGAAACATCTAGGAGAAAGACCAGATTGCTGGCACCGCGCTTGTCCGTTGCGGTTTCTTTTCCCTTTAATCCGATCCGCACCAGCATGTGTGACACTTCCCAGGGACAACCTGCAACATCCACATGCACCGCGAACGGTTTTTCATCGGTCGGCTGCACGTAATCATAGGTGAAGTAGTTGATCATTTCCTCGACCCGCACCGCATCTTTCCGCGGCAGCGAGCCTTCGTTGATGAACCGGCGAATGTTCGAATACGAAGCTGTGTCCACATCGATCGAGAACGTCGAGAGCGGATTATCTTTCGCGTCGAGAAATGGATTCTCGACGATGTGATCGTAAGCCGCGGTGTTGAACTCGCCCCGCCGCGCACGCATTTCGTCGAACTGTTCCAGGCCGCCAACAGCATATGCGGGTGCTCTTCCGAGCGAGTAATTTAATGCGCCAACTTTGCCCGCGGCTTGTTTCACCATATTTAGGGGAGCACTCGCCAGCGGTAGCTGCGAAGACGGTGTCGTCGCCAGGGACGCAGCGACTTCCATTGGCATTTGAAGCTCGCCTTCGACCTCGGGAGGCTTCGGTTGAACGCCAGGAAGCCGGATTGCTTCCCCGTCGGCAACCCGAACGCTTTCGTGTCTTAACGAGAACACCGCAATGCCGGATAGAACTGCCAACAGCGCGACCACGGCGGCCATCGCCAGCCGTCGTGCGATCGACCAAAACCATGGATCATCGTGGATGTCGATCAAGTTTGCCGGCACGGCTCTTTCAGTTTTCAGCTCGCTGACGAATTCATTCTTCAGCGCATCAGCAAGCTCGCGTGTTTCATCGACAAATTGCTGAGCGTCCGGCGATTCGGCCACTGCCCGCGCGATTGTGGATCTTTCCGGCTCTTCCAATTCGCCGAGCGCGAACGCTGTTAATTTTGGATCATCGATGTTCATATCAGTTAGTTCTAGGGTTGAACGAAACGAAATCTTTGGAGGCTTCCCGGTAGCGCTGGCGCAACGTCTTCAACGCGGTGTGAATGAGAACGCCCACACAGTTCGCAGTGGTTTTCGTGATCTCAGCGATCTGTTGATAACTCAGGTCATTTTGAAATTTCAATTGCAGCGCCTCCTGTTGGCGCGGCGGCAGCGTCGCGACAATTCGCGTCAGGAAGCCGGTCGCCTCTTGCGCCTCCATGTGCTCGTACGGCATCGGCTGGCGATCTTCCTGCGACTCGATTATTTCCTCGTCGAGATACATCATTCGTTTTTCCTTCCGGCAAATGTTGAGCGCACCATTGCGGCAAACGGTAAATAGCCAGGTTGCAGGCTCATCGTCTCGGGACAACGCGCCATTGCGCTGAAATTTGATAAATGTCTCCTGAACCACGTCTCTCGCTCGCTCTCTGTCGCCGGTTATCCGGGTGGCATATTGACGAAGTGGAATTTCAAATCGCTGTAGGACCGCCTCAAACCTTTGCTCCCTCTTTATTTTCTCGCTTCGCATCGATTTTGGCGCATCAGAGGACAATAGATCGGCGAAACTCAACGCTAATAAGACGCCCCGGTGAGCGTGTATGTAATCGGCACCTGAATGTTCTCCACGCTGCCCGGCTTGAAACGCCATCTTCGCAACGCTTCGAGCGTTGCATTATCCAGGATGACGCTTCCACTGCTCTGTGCCATACGAACATTGATCACGTTGCCACCTGCCGGCGCCACGGTTAGCAGTGCGATTCCCGACCCCGTCATTCGCTGGCGCCGTGCTTCATACGGATATACAGGATGCGGTGCGTACATGACGAGTGCTTTCACGGACCCAAATTGCGCGGCCGTTCCTCTCACGGCCGCGCGGACATGGGACGCCGCCCCTGTCTTCCTGGGCGGGCGAAAGGTTGGAACTCTTGTCTCCTCTTGTGCGAACGCCTCCTTATCGGGAACAATCGGTTCTGCAGGCGGGGGCAGCTCCTGTTGTTCCGGCGGCATCTCTTCCGGGTCACTGTTGACTACCTGAACATCAATCACTGCCGGTTTGAAATCTTCCATCGCAATTTTGTTGGATTTCCCGTTTGCGATGACAATCGCCCCAAGGTGAATCGCAACAGCAGAGGCGAATGCAATACAAAAGAGCCAACGCCCCCGGGGTCGGTAGAGCAGAGGCGCATTCATGTTCATGCTTCCAATCAAGAAAGACACCGTACGCCGCAAAAACTTAGCGCCAATGAGCATGCACGCGGATCATCGAGCATCAAAAATCGAGCATCTACCGCCTGCTGCCATTACTCGTCTGCTGGATTCTAATGCTTGATACTGGACACTCCGCGCGGGATTGCGTTATCCAGTAAGGAGAATCGAGCATTCAGCATCCGCTTCCGTCCCGTGAATCTCAAAAAGTATCTTCGGACCCGGCAAAAAGTAATCGACCGCGCGCTTGATCGGTATCTGCCGAAAACGAGCACGAAACCTGTCACGCTCCACAAGGCGATGCGGTACAGTCTTTTTGCCGGAGGCAAGCGTTTGCGGCCGATCCTTTGTCTCGCCGCGGCTGAAGCCTGTCGCGGCAACGTCGACAACGCGCTTCCCCTGGCGTGTGCCGTCGAATGCATCCACACCTATTCGCTGGTGCATGACGATCTTCCCAGCATGGATAACGATGATTTCCGGCGTGGCCGCCCCACGTGCCACAAAGTTTTCGGCGACGGCATTGCTGTACTAGCTGGAGACGCGCTGTTAACGATCGCATTTGAAATTGTTTCGAACGCGAAACCGACGCCCCGTCACGACATTTCAATTTTATTGCGCGAAATCGCGGTTGCGGCTGGGAGCCAGAGACTGATAGCTGGTCAAGTGGCCGATCTCGAAGCAGAAGGGAAGAGAGTTAAGCGCGATCAGTTGCGATTCATCCACGAGAACAAGACCGCAGCCATGTTGAAAAGTTCGGTTCGGCTCGGCGCGATGAGCGCTAACGCAGACGCCAGAAGACTTTCCGCAATCACGCAGTTCGGGGAGCGGCTTGGTCTCGCTTTCCAAGTGATCGACGATATCCTCGATGTAACGCAAACCTCGGAGATACTGGGCAAGAGCGCCGGCAAAGATGTCGCGGCAAAAAAAGCGACTTATCCTGCGGTGATTGGCTTGGAGAAATCACGCGCTGAAGCCAGACGGCTGACGCGCCAGGCGCACGATGCGCTGTCCGTGTTTCGGGAAGGCGACGCTGAAGCGCTTCATGCGCTGGCAAATTATCTTCTCGAACGCGAGTATTGAGTGGTAAGGACGGCTCGCCGAGCCGTCTGGGGCGCGTCCGGCGGTGCCCCTTACCTTGCTAGCTCCAGATTTGGGTCGATCTCCTCGGTTACACGGGATTGAAATCTGGCGCTCAATCGCAAGAACGCAGCAAACGCGATCATGGCCGCGTTATCCGTGCATAACCACGGCTCGGCATTTTTGAATTCAAATCCGCTGTGCACGCATGCTTGGCCCAATTGCCTCCGCAATTCCTGATTGCAACTGACCCCACCGCTAACCGTCACAAGATTGACGCGGTATTTCCGGGCTGCTTCAATCGTCTTGCGCACCAGGACGTCGATAATCGCCTGTTGAAAAGAAGCGCAAAGATCGGCGAGAAAGTCGCCCTCCAACTTCGGCAGCAAGTAACGGACAGCAGTTTTCAATCCGCTAAAACTAAAGTTCTCCGAATCAAGCATGCTGCGCGGCAAATCAAAACGATTGGGATCACCACTTCGTGCATGTTTTTCAATCTCCGGGCCGCCCGGATAACCGAGCCCAAGCATCCTGGCGACCTTATCGAACGCTTCGCCAGCCGCATCATCGACGGTTCGGCCTATTAACTGATAATAGCTGAGGTCCCGCACAAAGATCGACATCGTGTGTCCGCCGCTCACGATAAGCGAAACGTTCGGCTGGATTTGGCCGTTCCGATCTGCGTCCCCAAAAAAAGGCGAGAGCAAATGTCCTTCGAGATGATTGATAGCAAGATAAGGTTTGCGAAAGCCGATCGCCAATCCTTTAGCAATCGATGCACCAATCATAAGCGAGCTCGCCAGACCCGGTCCGCTCGTTGCGGCAAATGCGTCAATTTCTGACAAAGCAATGTTCGCTGAACTCGCAGCGCGATCGAGCAGCCGTGGTGCGTAGATAAGGTGATTTCGCGACGCGATCTCAGGCACGATCCCACCATATTTTTCATGCGCAGCGATTTGCGATGCTACTTCGCTGGTAAGCAGGTCCGACGCTGAAGCGCCGTTGCGTCGGCGCAAGATCGCGACGCCGGTTTCGTCGCACGAGGTCTCTAATGCCAATACTGTCATGTCGAGTGAAGTCGAGACATCTCTCGAACGTAAATTCCCCGGGAAACAAAACAAACCGAGATTCCTCGACTTCGCTCGGAATGACAAACAAGCGAAAGCCGCGCGCCTACTTCTTTACCGCTTGTGCCTTTGGGGCGTTCTCTTGCGCATAAATCATCACGCCCTTGAGCGCATCGATTGCCCGCAGCATCTGCGGGTCTCTCGCCTTGATGATGCTTTTATCGTCCTCGGGTTTTATATTTCCCGTGTTTCGCAGCGCAAAGAGAGAACGCTCCTGCTCGGTCGTCATGCCAACACGAATATTCGGCGTCACGCCATTACCCTGAATGACCTGTTTGCTCGGCGTGTAGTATTTTGCTGTGGTAAAACGCACCGCCGAGCCGTCCGGCAATTGCATGACATTCTGCACGGAACCCTTTCCAAAGGTTGTTTCACCGACAAGCACGGCCCGATGCAAATCCTTCAGCGCTCCGGCAACGATCTCGGCTCCGCTTGCGCTGCCTTCATTGATCAACACCACCATTGGAAAACTCGGGCGCTCCTTCTTCGCGCCGGAAGTTGAATAATCATGTTGTTGTGAAGCAACCCGGCCCTGCGTTGAGACGACTTTCGTATTGGGCGGCAGAAACTGCGCGCAGACATCGACCGCGCTATTCAGCAGACCACCTGGATTGTTCCGTAGATCGAGAACGAGCGCCTGCATCCCTTGTTTCTGCAATTCATCGAGCGCCTTCGACAGTTCATCGGCGGTCGGCTCGTTAAACTGCACCAACCTGATATACCCGATCTTGTATGGACCGGTCAGCTCCGGGTCGAGCAATCTCGCTCCCTTGACACTTTGAATTTTGATCTCGGCGCGCTGCAGCGCGTACTCTTTGATTTCTTTGGTCGAAGGCCGTAGCAGCGTAAGGGTAAGTTTTGCTCCGGCGGGTCCGCGCAAAACATTGATAGCGTCCTGCAGATCCATTCTTTCGGTTGAAACGCCGTTGATGCGCAAGATCTGGTCGCCGGAGAGAATTCCAGCCTTGGCCGCGGGCGTGTCCTCCATCGCGGTAATCACTGTAGGCAGGCCGTTTTTCATCGAGACCTCTATCCCGAGGCCATTGAAACGACTCCGCGTGTCGTCCTGCATATCGCGAAAGTCGTCTGGATCCATGAACTGGCTATGTGGGTCCAGCGAGGAAAGCATCCCCTTCATCGCCGCGTCGACGAGATCATGGTAGCTCGTCTTGTTCTCATCCACGTAATCCTGCCGGATCAATTCGAGCGCTTTTGCGAAAATTGAAATTTGCGCGTAGCCGTTATCCTCTTCACTCTTTCCCGGCTGTTCTTCCTGCGCGAACACTGCGGGGAGAAGACCCAGCAGGAGACAGGCCAACAACGGCAAGATCATGAAGCGCCTCATACTTCGACCCGAACTTGAAGAACAGGCTCACCATCGCTCAGAGCGAATTTTTGGCAACACCCAACGCAAGCCGTTGTCTTAATGTTCCGCCGCCAATGAAACCAGTCTCTCGCGTCAAAGCTATCTCGTTCATTCTTTTGCTCGCCGCGCTCCGTCTCTTCCCTGAAGGCATTCGAGGTTTCGCTGCGGAAACGGAAGACGGCGAGTATGAGGCCGTCGCCGAGGAATACATTAAAGGTTATCTGGGCGCTCACCCTTTGGAAGGAACTGCTCTCGGGCTTCATGAATATGATGGTAAAATCACGGACTACAGCCGCCTCGCGCTCGATGCCGAGCTTTCGCGGCTACGGCGCTTTGACGATCGGCTGAGCAAGTTCGATCCGGTCAAACTGAGTCCCCGCCAATTCATCGATCTGCGAATTCTCCAGGCTGCAGTTAAGAAGGACCTCTTTGAAATGCAGGACATGTCGGTATTCGAGCGGAATCCCATGGTCTATGCGCGCGCTGCCGATGTGAATGTTTATATCAAAAGGAATTTCGCACCGCTCGAGGATCGCGTTCGCAGCTTGGTCGCGATCGAATCTCAAATCCCAAATATCCTCATCGCGGGGAGGACAAACCTCAATGAAGTCGTTCCCAAACCCTATGTGGAACTCGCCATCCAGATCGCAAAAGGTTCCGCGGATTTCCTGAAGAAGGATCTCGTTGCCGTCGTCGGCAACCTCACGGACGAACAGCTTCGCGTCGCCTTTCATGAGGCCAATCGCAAGGCG
>Ga0307471_100000137_pt1 | contig 35463 bp, 32 predicted proteins | sample atmos_gasesAM3C__2_FD_204566 | JGI IMG/M metagenome (GOLD analysis project Ga0307471, IMG submission 204566) | Hardwood forest soil microbial communities from Morgan-Monroe State Forest, Indiana, United States - atmos_gasesAM3C_515 | ecosystem: Environmental > Terrestrial > Soil > Temperate... | reverse complement strand
GATGTTTACCAAATTGATCTGGTGCACTCGCTCCCCCGACTCTATCGCGTCTGGGCGCGTTGCGACCGAGGGAGTACCAATTAATGCGCCAAGGCCTTTGCCCAGACCAGTCCGTGCCATGCGCCTGAGGCTACGGGAACAGTTCCATCAACGCAAACAGCAATCCGATCGCGGGGCCAGGGGGAATTTTGGGGTGGAGCTCTGCGACGCCTAGCGGACCTTCCACCGCGGAGCGCCGTAGAAGAGGCTCGTGGGAGCTCGCGCCTCCCATTAGGCGTTCCGCTTGGGAGAAGAAAGGTCGGTGGAAATCAGGCAATCCCGTGAGCATGGAGGACGGAGCTCCGCGACTCCGCTACGCTCTCTGACCCAGCGGGTCCACGCCAGATGGCAAACAGCGCACGTAAGGCCGCTGTGCTGCCGAATTCCTCCCTTTGCCGAAAAAGTTTTGAAAAATTGTATTGACACCGAAAACCGGAATTTGGTATCACGCGCACCTGGCTCCAAACAGGCAAAGGATTTTTACCCGGTAGGTTCTTTGTCCGTTAGGGCCTTGGTAACCACAAAAACAAACGAAACCGGGAGAGAAAGAACACACAAAAATCCATGTATCCACTCAATCAACTTAAAACGTTAGTTTCATGCGGACGAGATCCGGCTCGCTCGCTGCCGTTCCGGCGCGGGTTCCTTCTCATCCCGCTTATTTCGGTGTGCTTTGCGTTGTCACCGCAAACACAAGCAGTTGTTCCGGCGCCTGATGGCGGGTATGCGGGGGCCAACACGGCGGAGGGGCAAAGTGCCCTTTCGGCCCTGAACACCAGTACCGGCACATTCAACACAGCAATTGGTTGGTTCACGCTACTAGTTCAAACCGACGCCAAGTTCTGCACAGGCGTCGGTGCCGGAGCGCTCTTGCTCAACAATGCAGCTGAAAATACGGGCGTTGGCGCTGGAGCGCTTTTAACCAACAGCACCGGACTGAACAACACCGGATGCGGCACATTCGCGCTGTTTTCCAACGTAGGCACAGGCACCGTGGGCACCGGATCATTCAACAATGCAGTCGGCGCTAATTCGCTCCTTTTTAACAACGACGGAGACAGCAATAACGCCCTTGGCGAAAGCGCGCTTTTCAACAATATCCACGGCGCTGCCAACACGGCCATCGGGGATGTCGCGCTTTCGACCAATGACGTAAGCACACTTGGCCTTGGAAACGCCAACACAGCGGTTGGTGCTGGGGCGCTTTTCAGCAATAATGATGGCGATTCAAATAACGCCGTTGGTTTCAACGCGCTCGGCAGTAACGCGGATGGTTTGCAAAACAATGTATTGGGTTTTGACGCAATGGCGGATAACGTCAGCGGCTCTGGGAACACTGCTGTCGGTGACTCAGCGGGCGCGGGCGTCGAGGGTTCTTTCAACATCTATATCGGCTGGGGCGTTACCCCTGGTGCTAACGAGGACAACACGATACGCATCGGCGATACGAGTGACACAGGCTGCTTTATCGGCGGCATCTCTGGCGCGACTGTACCTGGCGGCGTCCCGGTGATTGTCGACGCGAGCGGCCACCTCGGCACCGTCCCTGCGGATTCGCCTATCTCGATGAGCCAGATGCTCAAACAGCGTCAGATCGTGCAGGAATTGAAGGCCACAACTGAACGACAAGCTGCAGTGATCGCTTTGCAGGAAGGGCAAATTAAGACCCTCACTGCGGGCCTCAGGCAGCAAGCCGAGCAAATTCAGAAAGTTAGCGCTCAGCTTGAAATGGTCAGGCCGACGCCTCGAGTGGTCGAGAACCGATAAAGCTACTGATCAAATAGGCATAAATTTCAAACAGCCCCGAAGGCATTCGGGGCTGTTTTGTTTTTTGGATGGAGTGGCGAGCTCCGCGAGGCTCGGGAACTGCGCGATCTTTTGAGGACGCCTGCTCGCGAACATTTTCGGAGTTCGTTAAGGCGTCGCGGAGCTTCGCCATCAAAATTTCTCTCGCTCGATGACGAAAATCGACTGACCGATGACGAAGGAACCGAAAATGAAGAAGCAGAAGAGTGAAGTCTTTACGCTGGGTCATTCCCCGGATCCGGATGACGCGTTCATGTTTTACGCGATGGCGCAGAATAAGATCGACCTGCGCGGATACCGGTTCGAGCATCAACTGGAAGACATCCAAACGTTGAACGAGCGGGCGCTTCGAGGCGAACTGCACATTTCGGCGATCTCAATCCATACCTATGCGTACGTGGCACGCAGATACGCGCTGCTGCCCTGCGGAGCGAGCATGGGAGACGGGTACGGGCCAATTATTGTAAGAAAACGTCCAACGCCCAACTCTCAACTCCGAAAGGATTCGCGAGCAGTCGGTACAACGTCCAGCGAGGATGCGGCAGGGCGAGAATTTTTGATCGGCAAAAAAATCGCAGTGCCCGGTAAGATGACCAGCGCGTTTCTCGCGCTACAACTTTTTCTCGGGGAGTTTGATTACCTCGTTGTGCCGTTCGATAAAATTTTCGACGCGTTGCGCAGCGGGCAAGCGGATCTCGGTCTGATTATTCACGAAGGACAACTCACCTATGCGAAATCAGGGTTTGAAAAAATTGTCGATCTTGGCAAATGGTGGAAAGAACAAACCGGATTGCCATTGCCCCTTGGCGGAAATGTCGTGCGCAAAGATATTCCAAAGCCAGTACGCCACGATCTCAGCGAAATCATTCGCGAAAGCATCGACTACGGTCTGGCGCACCGGGATGAGGCAGTGCGCCATTCTCTTCCCTATGCGCGCGACATGGACGCGAAGCTCGCCGGGAAATTTATCGGCATGTATGTGAATGAATTTACTCGCGATTATGGCGAAGTTGGACGCGGCGCTATCCGGAGATTTCTGGCGGAGGCGCACAACAAAGGTTACACCGACGCCCCGATCGAAGTGGAATTCGTCGAATAATTTAGCAGGCGTAATGTCGGCCGGCTGCGTTGCCAGACTGGCAAATTGGAAGGCGGCAGGCTAGGAGCCTGACTTCCGTTCCCCGCATTTCAGAATTGTTCTTGCCTCACGGTTCGTCGGAGAAGTATCAATGATAGCTCGGTGCAGGCGCTCCTCCAAGCCAGACGCGATCTTCTCCGTCTAACCTCAGTCGGAATCTCCCTCGGCGCCTGCCTGTTTCTTACGTTTTCTGGTTGCGAAAAAAACGAGCCAACCGACGAAGCGAAAGCGGCTGGAAAAACGACTGCCGATTTTCCGCAAATCACTGCGGACATTTTCAAACCGATGGATGGCGGCATCGATCTTTCGCCTGAGGAAATCATGGGTCGCAATACCTGGAATCTCTGGAGCGCAGGCAATCAGCATTTTTGGAATCGTACAGCCCAGGACAGCTATGGGTTAATGGATCTCTTGAAGATGCTGGATAGCCGCAAATATCCGCGCGGTGAGCGTTTCAAGACTTTGGGCCTGGTCAATGAGCCCGGATTTCGCGCCGCGACCAAGCCAGATGAATTTGGCTTGTGGCTCGATGAACAAGTGGAGCCCGAACCGGCAGGCATCGATGAGACGGTTTACGGCAAACCATCTGGGATCCTTGGCTTCCGGATTTTTCCAAATCCCGACTTCAATGAAGAGGCACGCAAAAAGTGGGACGGCGATCGTTTCATGAACGATGCGAGCTATTACAACGACAACAAGCTGGTCCGTCCGTATCGCGTCGGTGTCGCGTGTGGCGCTTGTCATATCGCGCCGTATCCAGATAATCCGCCGGCCGATCCGGAAAATCCGCGCTGGGAAAATCTCGCATCGGCCATTGGCAATCAGTACATCAACGAAGGAAAAGTCTTCGCCTGCAACGTAGAAAAAGGCGGATTCTTTTATGAGATGCTGGCGACGCAGCCACGCGGCACTTCCGATACTTCGCGGATAGCTACGGATCATATCAACAATCCAAATGCGATTAATCCGATCTTTTTGCTTGCCGAACGGGAGCGAATCGCGGTCCCGGAAAAAATGGCGGGCGGCACCCTCGCTTTGCCTGGAGAAAAAGAGGAGATGCCAGTGCCGCACGTGTTGAAGGACGGCGCAGACTCCATCGGCGTGGCCGGGGCAACCATCCGCGTCTATGTCAACATCGGCATGTTTTCCGAGTACTGGTTGACCCTTCACAATCGATTGATCGGGCTCACTCCGCAAAAACCATTTGAGATTTCTTACGCGCGTGAGCATTCGGTCTTCTGGCGCGCAACGGAAGAGCGTCTAGCGAACATAGCCGCCTTTTTCCGCCGCCTAAAGCCGTTTCATCTCGCCGACGCTCCCGGCGGACAGGCTTATATCACGACCGATTCAGCAGTGATGACGCGCGGAAAAGAAGTTTTCGCGGAGAGCTGCGCGGCGTGTCATTCGAGCAAACAGCCGCCGCCAAATGTTGATCCTCGCTCCGGCGAGGGAAAAGCCTGGTTCCGGACAGCCGTGATGGCGCCCGATTTCCTGGAAAGCAATTTCCTATCGAACGACAAGCGTTATCCATTGACGAAGATCGAGACGAACTCCGCTCGTGCGTTTGCGACCAATGCCAAAGCCGGCCATGTCTGGGACAACTTTTCATCGCAGACTTACAAGGAACTCTCGCCGGTGGATGAGTTGGAATTTTTCAATCCATTCGATGAAACCCGTCCGATCAAATTCAAACCGAAAGACAAAAATGTTGCGCCCGGTTACTATAGGACTCCCTCTCTCGTTAGTCTTTGGAGTTCCGCGCCGTTCCTGCACAACAACATGCTCGGAAAATTCACCGGTGATCCGTCCGTGGCCGGCCGGATGGAAGCTTTCAACGATGCGGTGGAAAAATTGTTATGGCCGGAGAAGCGGCTAAACAAGGCTTCTATCTGGCGCACACAAAACGAGTGCGCGCTGCATTTGCGCAAGGAATTTGTGCCAAAACCGTTGCAAGCGCTGGCTGATAAGGATGGCTACGTTAACATTGGTCCGATCCCCAAGGACACACCGATCAACCTGATTGCTAACCTCGAACCTGATTTTGGGCAGTTGGTTGTTTTGCAGGCGAAAATAGGCAAAGCATTGCTGAAGATTCACACACAGAATCTTCCATCGGAACAAGCCACGGAGGAATTGATCAAGGCGGTCCCCGAACTGCTTGCGGCGAACAAGTGCCCTGACTTTGTCGAGGACAAGGGCCACTACTTTGGCACGGATTTACCTGATAACGATAAACGCGCCCTGATTGAATATCTGAAGACGCTTTGATCGAAACCCAATCCAGCGAAAGGAGAGAACATGGCTGTTACCGTTGCTGAAATGTTGAAAATGTCGCAGGCGCAGCTCGACGATCTTTTCACGCAAAGCTCTGTCGGCGAAATTCCCAAGGGCGAGGCCAAGGGGACGGCGATCGTTGCGCCGGGAACAACTTACACGCAGGACATCGCAAATTTCATAAATCATTTTGCGTGGCAGGGGAAAATCTTCGATCCAGCCAAGGGCGTTTTGCGAAACAAGATTTTGCCCTTCGGACTGAATGCGATCATTGCAAAGGTCTATAAGGGTCCCAGCTGGCTGGACAACAAAGAGTGCATCGTTCTGGATTATTCGGAGACCTCCTTGCTGGCGCACTGGATCCGCGATGAAATCCGCGAAGTCGCGCCGCACGTTTACCTGGGCAAAGTATATTTGGGCAAAAAGCGGTTGATTGATTTCGCGCTTGAGTTTCCGGCGTCGGGGTAAACGCATTCTGCGGCCATGGCCGACGCCCCAGATCAACCTGTAAAAAGCCGCGGCTGGAAGTGGCGGATTGTTTTGCTGGTCGTCGTCGCGCTGCTTGCAATTGGCTTTTCCTATCTTGCTTGGCGTTTTACCCGAGACGATCCGGTCACGTACGCGGACCCCGAAGAACACTTCAAGTACGGTTCAACCGGCGGCGAGCGGGAATCAGGCATTCCCTATTGGATTTGGAAAGTGCTGCCCAAAATGTTTCCAGAATATCTGCCTGGGAAAATGTACACTCCAGGGACAGAATACGTCTCGTTAGGCTTTCTTTACGAGCCAGGTAAAGATCTGCCGATCGGTGTTTCACGCCGCAACACGCAGGGACTTGATCGCGTCTTCTTGAACTGCGCGATTTGTCACGCCGGTTCTGTGCGCGGTACCCCACAGAGCCCGCGCATCATCTATACTGGCATGCCGTCGAACACTGTCGATCTTGAGGCGTTTGAGCGTTTCATTTTTGCGTGCGCATCAGATCAACGCTTCAACGCCCCACGAGTCCTCGCCGAGATGGAAGGGATTGGTGCAAAATATGATCTGATCAATCGCTTCATCGTGCGCTATTACGCCATTCCTTTCATGCGCGAACGATTGCTGATGTTAAAAGGCCATTTCCGTTTCGGCGATTGGGAACCGGACGCTGGCCCCGGCCGCACTGACACGTTTAACCCAGCGAAGACGCTCCTGGAATTTCCTCTCGAAAAACTGGAAACGCGCGAACTCGTTGGTCTCTGCGATTTGCCCTCAATCTGGCTGCAGGGCCCGCGCAAAGAGAAAAACATTCACGCGCACTGGGACGGAAATAACAGCATGATGGAAGAGCGAAACAAAAGCGCTGCGTTCGGCACCGGCACATTTCCGCCGACGATCGACTTGAAACAAATGGCGCGCATCGAGCAGTGGCTGCTCTACAAGGAACCGCCTAAATATCCGTCTGCGATCAATGCACAGCTCAGCGCGCAGGGCGAGAAACTCTACACGCAATACTGCGCAAATTGCCACGGCCGCAATGGCCGGGATTTCACGGGTGATTACGTCGGCGACACAGTGCCGATCGACAAAATCGGAACCGACCGTCACCGGCTTGATTCGTACACAGAACAACTAGCTGTGGCGCAGAACACACTGTATGCCGGTTATCCGTGGCGGTTCAGTCATTTCCGAAAGACTTTTGGCTACGTCAATTTGCCCCTGGACGGTGTTTGGTTGCGGGCGCCGTACCTGCACAATGGTTCGGTACCGACGTTACGTGATCTACTAAATCCTGGCGCCGAACGGCCCACAGTTTTTTATCGCGGGTACGATGTCTTCGATCCAGTGAAGGTCGGATTTGTGTCGGACGTAAGCCGATTCGATGAGGAGGGCCGCAGCAAAGACGAACCCGACAATCCAAGAAAATATTTCAGGTTCGACACGCAAGTGAAGCCGGGCGGATTGACCCCGCGCGATCGGAATGAGGGCAATTTGAATGTCGGTCACGAAGGGCCGGTTTATGGAACGGCACTTTCTGCCCAGGAAAAAGAGGCGATCGTCGAATATCTGAAAACATTTTGATCAACGCACAATCGACAAATCAATGAGCCTACGACCTGAAACAAAACGCCTCCTTTGGGTTTGGGCGGTTGTGTTCGTGATTGTGATTGCGCTTGGCGCTTTCTTTACGTGGGCAAAATTTTTTCGTGAAGAGAAGGAAGTCTTTGCGAATGAAGAGGAACATTTCAAATACGGCTCGCTTGGCGCCGAGGGCGACCGGGGCATCCCGTATTATCTCTGGATGGTCTTGCCGCGTGTTTTTCCAGACCTGATGCCCGGGCCTGGCGGCTACAAGTCGTTTGGCGTGGTTTGGGAAGAAGGCCATGAAATCCCGGTTGGCTTTTCGAAAAAGGTCGTCGGCTTCGCGCGGATTACGAACAACTGCGCAGTCTGCCATACTGCTACCTACCGTTTGAACGAGGACGAAGTGCCGCACGTCGTCGTCGCGGGACCGAGCCACACCAACAATGTGCAAAGCATGCTCCGCTTTTTGTTTAAAGCGGCACACGATCCTCGCTTCAATTCGGACATTATCATGAACGAAATCCGCCTGGTGAGCGCCAACAATTATGGCAATGGCGGCCTCTCGTTCATCGACCGACAGATTTACCGGTACCTGCTGATTCCATTTACCAAAAAGGCACTGCTCAAGCAGGAGAAACAATTCACCTGGATGGAACGCTACGTCACGGATGGCAAGCCAAAGCCACACTGGGGGCCGGGACGCGATGATGCCATGAATCTGACAAAATATTTCATGACCAGCATGGCAGAGGACAATACCTTCGGACCAACCGATTTTCCTTCGATCTGGAACCTCGGCATCCGCAGCGGAAAGGATAATGCCGGGAAGCAGATGTTATTGAACTGGACTGGCGATACGCCGGCAGTGCGCTCGGTTTTAATCGATTCTGCGCTGGGTCTCGGCGCACCGGCGCGGCCGTGGTTTCTACAGCGCATGGCCGATCTCGATCGTTATCTCAGCAATCTGGCGCAGCCCAAGTGGCCCTTTACCGAAACAAATCCAATCAACCAGCAACTGGCCACCGACGGTCAGAAGATTTACATCCGCGACTGCGCGTCGTGCCATGACCCGCGCGCTGAATTTACAAACAAGGTGATTCCGATCACCGAGATCGGGACTGATCCAGAGCGAATGTATTCGTGGTCGAAGGATGCTGCCGCGGAAGCAAACCGGCGCGTCAAACAGCTGGGCATTGATCGTCCACCGATGGTAGAAACGTTAGACCCATATGGTTACGTTTCACCGCCGTTGGATGGCATCTGGCTGCGTGCGCCTTACCTCCATAACGGGTCCGTGCCGACATTGCGCGATTTGTTGAATTCGCCAAATGAACGTCCGCAAACTTTTCACCGCGGTTACGATGTTTTCGATCCGGTGAAAGTGGGATTTAAAGAGCCGCCACCGCGGGCGACCGGGCCGACGGGCGAATTGACTCAACCTTATATCCTTTTCGATACGCGAGAAAAAGGCAACGGCAACAAAGGTCACACCTATGGCACCCAATTGTCCAACCAGGACAAGGAGAAACTGCTCGAATATTTGAAGACGTTGTAGTGTCCACAGCGCACCGGAAAGATTGGCCGGCGATCGTCCGCTCAGGAAAGAGGAAACTGCAGCGTCACTTGTCAGCGAACCAGCCTCACTCTCGCGAAAAGCTCTTGTGTGAGTGCCGGTTCTCCGCCAGTTTCGTTCTGTCATGGCGGAGAATCGCAAGCTTGGTTGTCTCAGCATCTTCTTGTTCGTCGCACTTTGTGTCAGTCTGTTCGTGAACCTTGTGCTAATGATCGCGACGTTTCAGCGTCTCGGTGGAATCCGCGAACCCGAGCCGATCCCCCGTTTCCGCGAAATTCTGCTTCAGCGGGGGGCACGCGCGACCACAGACAAGATCGCGGTCATCACCATGCGCGGTCTGATCAGCTCTTCGCTTCCCGGCACGGTTACTGATTCAATGGTCGATGACATGCGCGCGGCCCTGCAACAGGCTCGCGACGACAGCCGCGTCAAAGCCATCGTGCTTGAAATCGATTCTCCCGGTGGAGAAGTGACCGCTTCCGACGCGATCTACAGCGCGTTGGTCAAGGTGCGGGCAAGGAAACCAGTGGTTGTTTACATGGATTCACTGGCGGCATCCGGTGGTTATTACGTTTCCTGCGGAGGCAAATTTTTAATGGCAAGCGATACCACCATCACCGGCAGCATCGGCGTCATTATTCAAACGCTGAATTACGAGCAGTTGTTTAACAAAATCGGACTCGCCTCCGTGGTTTTCAAAAGCGGCAAGTTCAAGGACATGCTGAACGGGGCGCGACCGATCACACCGGAGGAACGCGAGCTCGTGCAGAGCTTTATCATGAAGACTTATGACAAATTTCTCGGCATCGTTGCGAAAGAAAGAAATCTTCCGGCGGACCTTTTGCGCAATACGATTGCCGACGGGCGAATCCTTTCGGGAAAGGACGCGTTTGAACACAAGCTGATCGATGGCCTCGGTGAATTGGAAGACGCATTCGGGAAAGCGAAAGAACTCGGAAATGCGCCGGATGCCAAAGTCGTGAAATACGGCCCGCCGTTTAGTCTGAGCCGCTTCTTCCGGATATTCGGGGAGACCGATTCAAAAATTGAACTCCAGCTTCCAAAGCAACTCGTTCCGCAATTGGAGAGTGGTCGCGCGTATTTCCTGCCGAGCTATTACGCGCCGTGAAGATGTGGAAATATAGTGAACTCTCTCTGGTTTCTTACTCTTACTCATGCTCCTGCTCATGCTCGAGCACAGTGCCGCAAGAGCATGAGCGGGAGTAAGAGAGAGACGCGCAACCGTTTGCCCGTTCGGTAGGAGTTCCAGGACGCATGCGATCCGGCAGCCTCTTCACGGCATCAGAAGCCGTTTCCGGCTCTGTCTTAGGCCTTCTTCTCTCTCTTCTTTATCTTCTTGCCAGCCTGTATGTCTATATTTCGCTGGCTTATCAGATCAGCGCGCGAACCCGGAACGCTTCCGGTGGTGACACGGCGACGACGCGAAGCTTTGGAATACCCGAGGCAATAGTAGCTGCGCTATTGATCCTTTTTCTTTTTCTGACCATTGGCGCATCTGTTTCGCAGCCCTCAATCCAGTTCAGCGCGCGCAATCTCCTCGCAAATTTTCTCATTACTGGTTGCGTGGTGCTCGTCATAGTCACTTTCCTCCAGTTCCGCGGATTTGACGTTGGCTCGTTAGGCGGGTTTTACAGGCTAAGCTTTATTCGGACCCTGAGCACGGGAGCAATCCTCCTTTTTTTTGCGTATCCATTGATTTTGCTGTCTGACGCAATTACACAGCGGCTTTTCAAGGGCGGCCCGAGCAGGCAAAACATCGTCGAGTTTTTCAGCGGATCGCGCACGATTGAGCAGCGAATGATGATCATCGTTTTCGCCGTGGCAATCGCGCCGGTAGTCGAGGAATTTCTTTTTCGATTTTTTATTTACGGTGTACTCAAGCGCTATTTCGGCCGCCTGCTGGGCGTCACATTTAGCGCGCTGCTGTTCGCCGCAGCGCACGCCCACTTACCCTCATTTGCGCCGTTGTTTGTTTTGGGGAGTTGTTTCGCGATTGCATACGAGTGGAGCGGTTCCATCCTGGTCGCCATGACGATGCATTCGCTCTTCAATTCGTTAACTCTCACCGCCCTTGCATTTCCGGAGATCTTTTCACCATGAGCCTTCGCGAGTCTGGTGCCAAAGGTGCAGATTATCCATAGCCTGGGACAACACCCCCCACGCTCAAACTGACATAGCGCCGCGGGCGCTGGAAACGGACAATGAAACTGCGCGAGATCGGAGAAGACCGGTTGCTCGGCCAGCTTTTGCCTGATCTTCCGCTCGCAAAAGCCGTTGTCCACGGCCCGGGAGATGATTGCGCTGTGGTGGAAACCCGCGATCGCCGCAACTTTCTTGTGCTCAAAACCGATTGCGTTGTCGCAGGCGTGCATTTCTTGGCGAACGCGAACGCGCGCGACGTTGGCTGGAAAGCGATGATGCGTCCGCTCAGCGATTTCGCGGCAACATCGGCCGTCCCTCAATTTGCCCTGATCACGCTCATTGCTCCCGAGCAAGCGAAGGTTGAATGGGTGGAGGAGCTTTATCGCGGACTGCGCCGGGCCGCGAAGCGGTTCAAAGTCAGCATAGTCGGCGGCGAAACGAGCAGCACGCCCGGCCCCGTGGCGATTTCGGTTAGCGTTGTTGGCTTTGTCGAAAGAGACCGTTGTGTATCGCGTGGGGGCGGCAAGGTGGGCGATGATCTTTTTGTTACCGGTCGACTGGGGGGTGCCATAAAACGAAAGCATTTGCAATTCGTTCCGCGAATCACGGAATCGCGGTGGCTCACAAAAAATTTCTCCATCCACGCCATGATGGATTTAAGCGACGGACTGGGAGCCGATCTTCCACGACTTGCAAGGGCCAGCCGAGTCGGATTTACCGTCGAGACGCAGAATCTGCCGCTTACCCGGGGCGCGAAGATCGATGACGCAATTTCAAAGGGCGAAGACTACGAATTGCTCTTTGCCATTCCGCCGCGTGACAGAAACCGTCTGGAGCGAGAATGGCGAAGAAAATTCCAGGAGTTACCGCTCACTCGAATTGGTTCCCTCTCTCAACTATCAACTAAAAACAACCAACTTCTAGCTCGTGGCTACGTTCATTTCCAACAGTCCGGCTGATACTGAAGCACTCGCACGGCGACTTGCAGAGGATGTCGGAGTGGGATCGGTTTTAGCCTTGCAGGGCGAACTGGGGAGCGGCAAAACTTTATTTACGAAAGGCTTCGTGGCCGGCATGGGAAGCAAGGCTGCCGTTGCCAGCCCCACGTTTACAATTGTGCACGAATATCGAGATGGGCAACTGCCTGTTTATCATTTTGATTTCTTTCGCGTGGAGAGTTGCCAGTCCCTCGCGCGGCTCGGCCTGGACGACTATTTTTTTGGTGACGGAGTTTCGGTGGTCGAATGGGCTGATCGCTTCGCGGAATTCATTCCCGAACAAGCGCGCTGGATTCTATTTGAGATAAAATCCGAGAATCAGCGCGCTATTACTTTCCAGGGAACGTGAAAATTCTTGCGGTGGAGCTTTCCACAGCGCGCGGCAGTCTGGCGTGGTTGGATCAGGACGATACCGATCTCACGCGGGAGTGGCCGAACGATCGAAAAAATTCCGCTGTCTTTTTTGAGAATCTCGCCGCTGTATCGGAAAGATTTGGCGCTCCAGACACGATCATCGTCGGACTTGGCCCTGGCTCGTACGCGGGGACGCGCATAGCAATCTCAGCCGCGATCGGATTGCAGATTTCTTCTGGTGCGCACCTGATCGGTTTTCCATCTATCTCGGCAATGCAATGCGACGCACACGATTACTGCGTGATCGGAGACGCTCGGAGGAAATCTTTTTTCTTTGCGCGCATCCGCGAAAACAACGTGATCGAAGGCCCAACGCTTTTCTCAGAGTCCGAACTGAAACCGAAACTCAACGCGATTGGGACGGCAATGCCAGTCTTTACCTCGGATTTGCTCCCGCAATTTGAGCGCGCAGTGGTTCGTTTCCCCTTGGCTCTAGTGCTCGCCAGACTTGCGCGAGAGCCGCAGCGCAGCTTTTCTTTGCCACCGCTCGAACCGATTTACTTGCGCGAGCCGCACATCACCATGCCGAAATGAAGGGAATTTATCGTTGTTGGGCCGAAATCGATCGGAGCGCATTGCGTCACAACGCCAACATCGTGCGCGAACGCGTCGGCTCCGCCGAGGTGCTCGCCGTCGTCAAAGCGAACGCTTATGGGCATGGTTTGATGGGCGTAGCGGAAACGCTCGCAGGTCAGGCGCAACTTTTCGGCGTGGCAAATCTGGAAGAGGCATTGGCGCTGCGTGAATCCTTCTCGCATCCGATCATCATTCTCGGGCCCGCTCTGCCGGGCGAAAGATCGACAATCGCCGAGCGCGGTTTCATTCCCACAATTTCTGCGCTCGAGGAAGCACAAGATTTCAATCGGGTTGCGCTCCGCTCGTCTGTGTCCGTGAATTTCAAGATCGATACAGGCATGGGCCGCATGGGAGTTCCGGAGGACCAAGCCTTGGGCGTTCTCGAGAAGATCTCCACATTTGCGAATATCAGGATTCACAGCGTTTCGACCCATTTGCCAGTGTCTGGTGAGGATGCGGACTACACTCGTGATCAGCTTTTGCACTTTGGCGAAATCATGAAGCAATTTCGCGACGCGGTTCCAATCGATTATAAAGCACATGTCCTCCAAAGTGCGGGGGTTCTCGCTTTCGCTGAGCCTGCGGGCGCGTTCGACATCGTACGCGCCGGAATCGTCCTTTACGGGATTTCACCGCTTCCGGAATTTCAGAAACTTCTTAAGCCGGCCATGACATGGAAAACGCGAATTTCGTTGGTGCGCGATATGCCGAAGGGAAGTTCAATCAGCTATGGCCGCACGTTTATTACTCCTCAAAAAATGCGGATCGCAACCTTGTCAGCTGGTTACGCCGATGGATATCCATGGCACCTTTCTAATCGTGACGCCGCCGTCCTGGTTCGTGGGCAACATTGCGCTGTTCTCGGACGCGTGACGATGGATTTGATGATGATCGATGTTAGCAAGCTCGATAATGCGCAAGTGGGCGACGAGGTTGTTTTGATGGGACGCGACGGAAACGAGGAAATTTCCTGCGCGGAACTGGCAAAGACTGCTGGCACGATTCCTTGGGAAATTGTTACCAGGATTGGCACTCGCGTTCGGCGAGTTTATGTTTGAGAGATGTTGATACCTTGCGGATCACAATTTGGAGGGGCGAGCTCCCCGAGCCCTGTGCAAACGCGCCACGGCGTCGTTCCTTAGGCGTCGCGGAGCTCCGCCCTCCAATTGGAACGGTTCAACGATTTAACGCTTCAACGCAGTTACGAGCATCATGTTTCAAATAATCTTTAATGAATTGAGCGCGGCCGAGATCTCGGCGCTTCCGAAGAAATTGCAGCTTGAGCTGCTCGCGGAGTTCCAAATTTTACCCGAGGACCTCGACCACCTCGATTCGGATCGGTTCGGGGTGATCCAGCGCAAAGGTAAAAAGCTATATCGCTATCGTGCCAAAGATTACCGGATTTACTTTGCCAAGACCGACGAAGGCATCAGGGTTCATCGCGTTTTACACAAGAACACGTTTCAGGACTTTCTTTTCCGGAGCAAACTGCCGGTGTCCGAAGATGCTCAACTGGGCGAGACTCGCGAATTCTGGAAACTGATCGAGCAGGGCGAAAAGACGCGGCGCGCGTAGCTGTAGTCACTTCGCTCTGCGAAGTGTGACGTGGCGCTGGACCGCTCGCAGCGCGTGAGAGGCGCGTCTCACAGAGGCGCGGCTACAGAAGGCGCGAAATGCGCGCCTTATTTCATCATCAGCACTGATCGGCTGCGCTTGATCTCACGCGTGATCCTGCGATGCAGGTGCGCAGGCATGCCGGTAACGCGGCGCGGGAGAATCTTGCCACTCTCCGTGACGAATTTTTTCAGGAGATCCGGATTTTTGTAGTCGATTGCCTCGATGGCAATATCGATTCGCCGACGCGGCATGGCGCGATTCGCCCGGCGAAAAGCGGAACGGCGTTTGGCGGTTTTAGGGCCCATCATTTTGTTTCGCGGTGCAACGTGTGCCGTCTTAAGAACGGATTGTATTTCTTTTTCTCAAGCCGATTAGGTGTGCGCGGGCTCTTCTTGTTCCGCGTGGTCACATAACGCGAGGCAGGCTTACCCAAGGCTTTGGCCTCGGTGCATTCCAGCGTTACAATTTCCTGCGCCATTTGTTCGTTACTCCTTCACTTCCGCCGGCGCAACTTCTTCCTCTTCGGCCTCGCCGCCTTCCTCCTCGGTCAAGCCGAACAGAGAGGTGACTGACTGGCGCACCCGCGACGCTTTATTTTGCTTTTCCAGTTGCGACTGGCACTCAACGGTGAAACGCGCGAATGGGATCGCTTCAAGGCGTGCGCGGGGGATTTGTTTGCCTGACATTTCGCACTTTCCGTAGGTCCCCAGCTCAATGCGCTTGAGCGCCTGATCGATTTCGTAAAGCGCGTCCTGTTCCTGCGAAAGCAAACTCAGCGCGAAATCGCGATCGTAAGCGTCCGATCCGGCGTCGGCCTGATGCATTCCAAAAGCAGAAGCCTCGCTGCCTTCGGCCCGCGACCGCAGAGTGTCCTGGGCAACGCCAGCCATGGAATCGACCATGGCGTCTCGAAGCTGAAGGAGTTTCTCTTTCTGCTGGCGGACAAAGGGATCGAGTCTTTTCTCGCGATGATTCATACCCAATAGGAGGGCCGGAGACTCAGTCGTTTCTTTTCTGGAAGGTCTGCCTTTGGTGGTTTTCGCGGTCCGGGAGGCCTTTTTCGAGACCGGCCTTTTGACAGGCGCCTTGCGTGCTGGTCGAGCTTTACTCGCAGCGGGCCTTTTTGCGGAACTCTTCTTTTTAGTTGGCTTTGCCATAGCAGGGGCACTTCCTAAATCGGCGCAGGAAAAATGGACGCTTAATTAAGAACATTTCCCAGTCGGCGCAAGCGGATTCGGTCAAAAAGTTCACCGCGCCTCGGAAATGCGTCGATACCTAGGGAAAACCACTAATCGGAACCTACGAACTCGCGCTTGAGTAGTGCCGAAGGGCAAATTTCCAGAAGCCGCGCGACAGGAGGAAAACAATAGTCGAGGCAGCGACAAGATGTAGCATCAACAGCCAGGGTTGCCCGAGCGACTTGATTAACAGGCGTGCGGGAATGTTTGCAATAATGACGACCGGGATAATCCAGCCGAAAATCACGCGGAACAGCCATGGAAAGATAGCGTCTGGATAACGCGCGATGTTGAGGAAATTAAAATACCCATAAACCAGCCCCTGGGCGCGGACGATCCAGAAACTGGCCCCGGCCAGCCCAAGCATGATGGAATAGTGCACGGCGATACCAAATCCGATGGCAATCAGATAAAGGCAAACCGACGTCAGAGTCGGCACGACATTAAGACGGGAAAGCGCTACGCAAACGACTAAGCCGCCCAGTGCGGCGTTGACGATGCTGTCGAGGCTGAATTGTTTCGTAGAAACAGCAAACTGGCTGTCGATCGGTAGAACCAGCAAGGAATCCAATTTTCCCGTGCGCACGAGTTCCGGAATGTTCGCGACGTTAACAAAAAAGAATGCCTGAAAAAGCTGGGCAATCATTTGGTGCGTGCCGATGAGCAGCACGACCTCCCACTTTGTCCAATCACCAATACGATCGACATTGGCGAAAATGATGCTGAAGAAGACAATTTGCCCGCAGAACCAAAGGACCTCCACAACCATCCATAACAAGAAGTTCGCCTTGAAACTCAGCTCGCGGATGAGCGAGTTACGCAGCATGATGGAGTAGATTTGGATGTAGCGGCGCATCATTTCTTCCTGTCTCTTACTTATAAGCGCAGTCAACCACCGCTCGAATGAAACGTTTTGTCTCCTCGCTCCTGATCATTATTGGACTGCTAGTCGTTGCTGCGGTTGTCCATGAGTGCCGCCAAGGCGGCGCTGCAAATTATCAGACCGCAACTATCACGCGCGGCCCGATCACCCAGGCGGTTACGGCAACCGGCACACTCAATCCGGTGGTTAATGTACAGGTGGGCAGTCAGGTTTCGGGAAATATCGCGAAATTGTTTGTGGATTATAATTCACAGGTGAAAGCCGGCCAGGTAGTCGCCCAAATCGATCCGGTCCTTTTTCAAGCTACGGTGACGCAAGCGGAGGGTGACCTGGCCAACGCACAGGCCGCGCTCGACTTCGCCAAAGTAAATGCCACTCGCATCCAGGAACTTTTCGCCAGGAAAACTTCCTCTCAAGCCGATCTGGACCTTGCGATGGCAACCCTGCATCAGGCCGAAGCTAGCGTGAAAATCAAGCAGGGTGCGCTCGATAAAGCGCGGGCCGATCTCGAGCATTGCACGATTACCTCGCCCATTGATGGCGTCGTGATTTCGCGCAGTGTCGATGTTGGCCAGACCGTCGCGGCCAGTCTGCAGGCGCCGGTGATCTTCGCGATTGCGAACGACCTCACGAAAATGCAGATCGACACGAATGTGGCGGAGGCGGATGTAGGCGTCGTTAAGATCGATCAAAATGTCGATTTCACTGTGGACGCTTTTCCCATGGAGACGTTTCGCGGAAAAGTCATCCAGGTGCGGAACGCCCCGATCACGGTGCAAAACGTAGTCACTTACGACACGGTTATCGGAGTGAGCAATCCGGAGCTGAAATTGAAACCGGGAATGACGGCGAACGTTTCAATTATCGTCGCGCACAAGGATGATGTACTCCAAATCAAGAACGCGGCGCTGCGCTATCGTCCACCCGACGCGACACCGGTTGAGATAAGAAAAACGGTCACAAGTCGAGGGGGACGTCCGGCTACGGGGCGCGGTGGTGGTGGGCAGCAGGGTGCTCAGCGCACGGTCTATGTTTTGCCATCTGGCGCCAATCGCCCAGAGCCAAGGCAGATCAGAACGGGGATCAGTGACGGTATCGTGACTGAAGTTGTCGAAGGCCTGAAGGAAGGCGACCGCGTGGTGACGGCCGAGCTCGCCTCAACCGCGGCCGGGCCATCGCCTCCGGCAAATCCCTTCGGCGGACCCCGACGATTTCCATGAAGATTGGAAGGGAAAAGCACCCTTCGCTAACGAGCGCTGCAGCCGCTTCGCTCTGCGAAGCGTGGCGCACAGGTGTTTCGAGACCGCGCGAAGACGTGTCTCACAGAGATACGGCTGCAACATCTACCGTCAAAATCGATCGATATGGATAACGGAGCGCTCGTTAGGTTGATTGACCTGCATAAGGTTTACCGCACAGGCGAAATGGAAGTGCCCGCCGTGCGCGGTGTCTCGCTGGAGATCAAACGCGGCGAATTTGTTGCACTTATGGGTGCGAGCGGTTCTGGAAAATCGACACTTATGAATATTCTGGGTTGTCTCGATCGGCCCACGACAGGCCATTATGTCCTGGACGGCGCAGATGTTTCCGGGCTGGATCGAGATCGGCTCGCCGATATCCGGAATCGCAAAATTGGTTTCGTGTTTCAGAATTTTAATCTCCTGCCGCGTACCTCGGCGCGCGAGAATGTCGAGTTGCCCTTAGTTTACAGTGCACAGCAGCTGACAAACGCAGAACTTCGTGAAAGAGCGGATCGCGTTCTTGCATCCGTCGGTCTCGCAGGACGCGAAGATCATCATCCGAGTCAGCTTTCAGGCGGCCAGCAACAACGCGTGGCGATCGCGCGGGCGCTGATCAATGAGCCGGAGGTCCTGCTTGCGGATGAGCCGACCGGCAATCTGGATAGCCGGACCAGCGTCGAGATCATGGCAATTTTTCAACAACTTAACGAGCGCGGGATCACCGTCATCATGGTGACGCACGAACCTGACATCGCGGCTTACGCAAAGCGCAACGTCATGATGCGCGATGGCGTAATTCTGGATGATCACGTCGTTTCGCGGCGATTGGATGCAAGAGCGCAGCTTCAAAATGGTGGGGGGCGACCCAGTTTACCCGCCGTGCGCGGGCCGGGTGCGCCGGACGGAGAGTCACGATCAAACCAGACACTTACATGAGAATTGGACCAACATTTAACGTCGCACTTCGCGCATTGCGGCGGAACAAACTACGTTCCGTGCTGACCGCGCTCGGCATCATCATAGGTGTTGGCGCGGTGATTGCGATGGTTGGGATCGGCAACGGAGCGAAGGCTCAAGTGGAAGCGCAGATCGCCAGTCTCGGACAAAATGTGATCCTTATCTTTTCCGGCAGCACCACTTCGAGCGGTATTCGCACGGGGTGGGGCGGCGCCGGCACGCTGAAAATCGAAGACGCGGAGGCGATCCGGCGTGAAGTGCCGGGCGTCATCGGAGTAAGCGAAGAAGTTGTTTCGACCACGCAGGTGGCAGCAGGAAATCAGAATTGGTTTACTCGCATTTACGGAGAGTCAGCGGATTACTTTGACATACGACAATGGCCGTTCGCCGATGGTGCGCCCTTTACATCGCAAGACGTTCGCAGCGCGAACAAGGTTTGTGTAATCGGCCGCACCACCGCAACGCAGATTTACGGAAACGAAAATCCGATCGGACAGATCTTACGAATCAAAGAGGTCCCGTTCACCATCACCGGTGTTCTGATGCCCAAGGGATTGAGCACGCAAGGCGTAGACCAGGACGACATCGTCATCATGCCGTACACCAGCGCGATGAAACGCGTCATCGGCGGCACAACTCTTCGCAATATCAATGTGCAAATCGGCGATCCACAGCAACTCGAGGCGGCTCAGCAACAAATTATTTCCCTGCTTCGGCAGCGGCACAACATTCGTCCCGGACGCGACGACGATTTCACCGTACGTAACCAACAGGAAATCGCCCAGGCAGCCACCGCGACTTCGCGCGTAATGACGCTTTTGCTTGGCGCAATCGCCGGAGTGTCGCTTGTGGTTGGAGGAATCGGAATCATGAACATCATGCTGGTGAGTGTCACGGAGCGTACACGTGAAATCGGTGTGCGCATGGCGGTGGGCGCGCACGGCAGCGACATTCTCACCCAATTCTTGATCGAAGCTGTGACGTTGAGTTCGGTCGGAGGTTTGATTGGAATTGTCTGCGGTATTGGCGCGTCGAAAATTCTATCTGCTTATGCAAATTGGCCGACGCTGATTTCAATTAGTTCGATTGCGATTGCATTTTTATTTAGCGCTGCGGTTGGAATTTTCTTTGGGTTTTACCCGGCGCGCAAAGCCGCAGCGCTCGATCCCATCGAAGCGCTGCGTTACGAGTAGTCACAGGGCGGCCTGACATAAAATGATTGGTAGGAGGCGACCGCCGGGCGCGTCGCACATCACGCTCCCGCCTTGATTTTTTCGATGTGTCTCCCATTTTGCCAGTGATGCCATCTGGTTTTGAAAAATTGGTTGCAGAGGCGAAGGAGAAAATCACTGAGGTTTCCCCGACAGAAACGGCAGCGAAGTCAAAGAGCGGCGAAGCGGTCATTGTCGATGTTCGTGAGAAAGAAGAATGGGACGAGGAACATATTCCCGATGCGACTCACATGGCTCGCGGAACGATCGAGCTCGATATCGAAGAGAAAGTCCCTGACAAAAACGCAATGATCGTTTGTCATTGCGGTGGAGGCGGACGCTCCGCGCTCGCGGCCGAAAGCCTGCAAAAAATGGGCTACGAAAATGTCCGCTCCATGGCCGGTGGCTTTAAAGCCTGGAAAGCCGCGGGTTTACCAACAACGAAATAGACGGAGTCGAACGCCGGGCAGATCTTCGCGCAATTACCGCCTAATCCGAGCGAAGTAAAACTCGGCGGAACGCAGTTGAGAATGAAGCGGCTGCGGAAGCCGCGACATAGACTGGAGGGCCGGCGGCTGAGCGAACGGGAAGTGAACGAATCAAATCTCTTACTCTTTCAGAACCATCGAGAGACGTCTCGACTTCGCTCGACATGACACGAGAGACAGACGCGCTGCCGAGCGTTGTCTTCGCGTCGGGCGCTCGTTAAACTTGCACGCATGACTCCGGGTTCCCACGACATGATCTCGCTGGACTACTACAACATCGAAGAGCTTCTCACGGAGGAAGAACGCTCAGCGCGCGATCGGGCTAGGTTTTTTGTGCAGGAGGAAGTCGCGCGTGAGATCGTTCCGTTCCACCGTGCAGGGAAGTTCCCGGAACACCTCACGCCGCGCATGGGCGCGTTGGGGTTTTATGCTCCTTATTTGAAAGGACACGGCTGCGCTGGTCTTAGCTACACGGCGTACGGCCTCATTATGCAGGAGCTCGAGCGGGCTGATTCCGGTTTGCGCTCGCTGGCGTCAGTGCAGGGCTCGCTTGTTATACACGCCATTCACAGTTTCGCGACACCCGAGCAACAAACGCGCTGGCTTCCGGGATTGGTCTCGGGCAAACTTACCGGGTGTTTTGCGCTGACAGAACCCGGACATGGTTCAGATCCCGGCGGCATGGAAACCCGCGCCAAACGCGAAGGTGACCATTACATTTTGAACGGCAGCAAGTGCTGGATCGGCAATGCTTCGATTGCGGATATTAAAGTTGTTTGGGCAAAGGATGACGATGGGCGTGTGGGCGGGTTTGTCGTAGAGAAGGACACGCCCGGGTTTCGCGCGCAGGACATCGAGGGAAAGTTTAGTCTGCGCATGTCGCGCACATCGGAATGCTGGTTCGAGAACTGCCGGATACCCGCCGAGAATCGTTTGCCCAAGGCGTCCGGGCTCGGCGCGCCGTTGTCCTGTCTTTCACACGCACGCGCAGGCATCGCATGGGGTGTGATTGGCGCGGCCATTGACTGCTACGAAACGGCGCTGGCTTACGCCAAATCGCGCGAACAATTTGGCCGCCCAATTGCCGGCTTCCAATTAGTGCAACAAAAGCTTGTTTGGATGGTGCAGGAGATTACCAAGGCGCAATTGTTGGCGTTGCGTCTCACACGCATGATGGAGATGGGCTCCGCGCGTCCCACACAGATTTCGCTGGCGAAACGAAACAACGTTTGGATGGCGCTGGAATGTGCCCGGAAGGCGCGCGACATCCTTGGTGCCGCAGGAATCACAGATCGCTACCCCGTGATTCGCCATGTCATGAATCTTGAGACCGTCTCAACGTACGAGGGCACGCACGACATCCACACATTGGTTGTCGGCCGCGACATCACGGGGATCAATGCCTTCGGCGGTTAACCTGAAAAAAGGCCTGATTCCCGATGAAGCTGAGGAAATCCTGTTGGCAAACCGAAAACTAGTTACACGGGATCCTTCGACTTCGCTCAGGATGACTCGCTGAAGAAATAGGCTAAGGTAAAGTATGAGCGAGTCAGTTTATATTCTCGGCGGCGGGCGCACCGATTTTAAGCGCAACCTGAAGAAGGAAGGAAAAACGATCCGGCACATCATCATCGAGGCCGGCAGAAAGGCGATCGACGACGCAAAGATCGATCCAGGTGAAATTCAGGCGGGCGCGGTTGGCAATTTCAACGCAGGCCAGTTCACCAAGCAGTTGCAGCTTGGGGCGTTCATTCCGGAGATCGATCCGAAACTACGTGGAATTCCAACGATGCACACCGAAGCGGCGTGCGCGTCCGGGGCGTTGTCGGTGTTGCTCGGCGCGGAATGGATCATGGGCGGGTTTTATGACGTCGTGCTCGTTGTCGGCGCGGAACAGCAGAAGACGATGTCGTCGCTCGATGGGTCGGATGTGCTGGGAGCAGCTGCCGATTATCACAATGAAAAGCCGGAGTACGGCGATTTCATGTTCCCGAAATTGTTCGGGCGGATCGCGCAGATTTACATTGAGAAATACGGCGCGACCGAGGCAGATCTGGCGTTGGTCGCATGGAAAAATTATGCACACGCCAAGTTGAATCCGCTCGCACAAATGCGTGACGCTGATCTCACCCTCGATTGCGCATCGCAAGTGTCCGACAAGAATCCAAGCGTCGCTCCGCCACTTAAAGTTTCCGATTGTTCCCAAATTACCGATGGCGCGGCGTCGGTTGTTCTGGTTTCCGGAAAATATCTGGACAAGATCGACCGCGACCGAACTAAGACCGCCCGACTGTTCGGGTACGGTCACACCACCGATTATCTGCCGCTGGACAAAAAAGATGCGCCAACGTTTTCAATTGCGCAGAAAGCGGCCGAGAAAGCTTTCCGCATGGCTAATCTGACGCCGCGCGATCTGCACGGTGCAGAGGTGCATGATTGCTTTTCCATTACAGAAATTGTTGCCTACGAAATTCTCGGACTCGCCGAAGCCGGCAAAGGCGTCGAGCTTGTGAAAAGCGGAGCGACAGCTTTGCCACAGGTGCGAACGGAAAAATTCAAAGGACCTTTTCAGATTCCAGTGAACGCGGGCGGCGGCTTGATTGCCGACGGTCATCCTGTCGGGGCGACCGGTGTTCGCCAGGTTTTCGAAGCGTATCAACAGCTGACGGAACAAGCCGGTGCCCGCCAGATCGAGAACGCAAAAAGATTCCTCACGTTCAACATGGGCGGCAGCCTCACGACTTCCGTCGCCATGGTGTGGGGACGCGAGTAGGATCATTTGTTGCGTGCAGATGGCGACGTGAGCGTGGCGCGGTTGCTGAAAGTTTTGACGACCGAGGTCGAAGCAGGAATCACGCGCGCCCTCTACGTCCACTGTGTTCGTCACGCACGTTTCTTGGGTGTGGTCTCACTCGCAATCGAAGAACTTCCGGCGGTGATAAAGGAAGACGTAGAGGATTTTCTCGAAAATCATCCGCTCAGCCCGGCCGCGCGCTTGCGTCCAAGAATGGGCATGGTGGGAGACATCTGGCTGGCATTTATCGGACCAGAAGTGCGACGGGGCGCCAGTGGATTAGGAGAGACGCCGCGCGATGCACTGACAGATTTCAACCGGCATTTCATGGAGCCGCTCATTTCTCGAAACGGCTCCGAACCAGCGGAGATCGATTGATTTAGAGATTCAAGGATTCAACGCCTTCATATGAAAGTGCCATTCACCCTCGGGGAAGTTGGTCACTTTGGGCTGGCTGTACGCGATCCGCAGAAAAGCGCGCAATGGTTCCAGCGCGCGCTGGGATTGCGCAAAGAATTCGATTACGAAAACGGCGTCGCGGTTGGCAACGACAACGTTACGATTGCACTGTTTAAAGGAAAGCCTTCACCTGAAACGATTGATCACATGTCGTTTCACCTGCCGAACATGGCGACATTGCGGAAGGCGCTCGAGCATTTGAAGAGCGTCGATGTCGACATCGAGGATCCAGACGATGAAATCGGTTCGGAAGCCCCGGGGTCGAAAAATATGGGCCTTTGGTTCCATGATCCCGACGGCTACCGCTGGGAGCTCAGCGTGCTCGACGGCAAATAGTCAGCTTCTTTTCCCTCTGCTGTCGACCATTGCCAGGACGATCATTGATGTGCGTAGCGCACGACTAAGTGCCTGCATTGACACGATATTTAAGGGTCTTAACTTTTTCGTCCACAATTGAAAATGATCACCTCTGCATCAGAAAAAGGGGACGGAAAAAAGTTCATCTCGCACTCGCCAGGGTATTGGTCAGAGGCAAGTCAGGAACTCTGGAACGACTGGAAATGGCAGCTCAAGAACAGGGTCACCTCCCTGGCTCAACTAGAAAAACACCTGGAATTGAGTGACGAGGAGCGAAGCGGCGTTTTGCTCTCTGGCGACAAACTCGCGCTCGCGGTCACGCCACACTTTTTTAATCTCGTGCCGCGAGACAATCCCGAAGATCCAATCCGGCGTCAGGTCATTCCGCGGATCGAGGAGACCTGGATATCGCCCTACGATATGGCCGATCCCTGCGGCGAAGATTCGCACATGCCTGTACCGGGATTGGCACATCGTTATCCGGACCGGGTCCTGTTTTTAGTAACGGATCGTTGCGCCAGTTACTGCCGCTATTGCACTCGGAGCCGTGTCGTCAGCGGTGTGGGCGAGCAGGAATTGCACACAAATTTCGAGGAAGCGTTTCGTTATCTCGAAGCGCATACCGAGGTGCGCGATGTCCTCTTGAGCGGCGGCGACGCCCTCATTTTCAGCGATGATAAGCTCGATAAGCTGCTTTCACGGTTGCGGTCGATTCCGCACATTGAGTTTCTCCGCATCGGCACGCGCGTTCCGATTTTCCTGCCGCAACGCATCACACCTGAGCTGTGCGCGATGCTGGCGAAATATCATCCGCTTTGGATGAGTGTGCATGTGAATCATCCGCGCGAGCTGACGATTGAAGTGAAGCAGGCGCTGGAGCGCTTGGCCAACGCGGGTATCCCGCTCGGAAACCAAAGCGTGTTGCTCGCCGGCGTGAACGACGATCTGGAAACTATGAAGACGCTTGTGCACAAACTCCTCATGTGTCGCGTGCGTCCATACTACATTTATCAGTGCGACCTGATCAACGGCTCGTCGCATCTGCGCACTTCGGTCGCGAAAGGAATCGAAATCATCGAAGGCTTACGCGGCCACACTACCGGTTACGCTGTTCCGCAATTCGTGATCGACGCGCCCGGCGGCGGCGGAAAGGTGCCTATCAATCCCGGTTACATTCTTTATCACGACAATGAGAAAATCGTTATCAGGAATTACGAAGGCAAAATCTTCGAGTATCCGGAAACCGGCAACGAGCAGGTCCAGTTCGCGCCGCAGCGCGAGTACCACGACGAATATCTCTATTCCTGACGCTGCTTGTCATTTCGAACGGAGCCCATTCGACTCGCTTCTCTCGCTCAGGGTAAACTCCGCGTAGTCGAGAATGCAGCGGCGATGAAGTAAAAGCCGGCGACGTGATTGGCAAACTCGGTTCGTCTGGCAATTCCACGGAGCCGCACCTGCACTTTCACGTCTGCGATAAACCCGACCCGGTGATGTGTGCCGGCATTCCAGTGAACTTCAGCAATGTCACGATCCAGTGGGCCGATCTGCCGCGCCCCATCCAAAGCGGCGACGTTGTCATCGCAAAATAGCAGAGACTCTCTTTGTAATTTCTTTTCGTTTGGCTGGTTGCCTAAACTTTAAGCTTGCGTAATAAAGATTGCGCCGTGTAAAGTCGCCAACTTCGGTTTTTGTCACTCAACTGTCACTTTGTCATTTATGAACCAACGTTTAATCGCGGAAATTGGCCGCACTCAACGACTTGAAATCATTAACTCACTCAAACGCACCAGGGGAATGTCCGTGAACGAGCTGGTGGAGAGAATGAAGATGAGCTACATGGGCATCAAGCAGCATTGTCTCACCCTCCAACGCGACGGTTACCTGGATACGTGGCGTCGCCCGCAAAAGATGGGCCGCCCTGAGATGGTCTATCGACTGACCCGGCGCAGCCATGATCTTTTTCAGGCCGACAGCCATCAGCTTACTCTCGACCTGCTGAAATCGGCGGAGGAAATCTACGGACCTAACGCTCCCGAGAAGCTTCTCTACAGTATTTTTGAGAAGAAGACTGCTGCGCTCAAGGCCAAGGCGAAGGGAGACACAGTCGCTGAGCGCGCCAAATGGCTGGCCAATGTGCGCGATGGAGAGGGCTACATGTCCCAGTTCGCTAACAATCACACGGACGGCGGGCCCAGGATTCTCGAGTGTCATTCGCCGATTCTGAATCTCGTGGATCGTTACCCAATCATAGGCCGGCTGGAACAGGACATGTTCGAAGCAGTGTTGCGCACGAAGGTGCGCCGGCAAATGATGCGCAATTCGGGGTTATACGAGTGCGCATTTCATTTCGGGGCGTAGGCGATCTGATAAATTCTAGCGACGGACCGCGGGGCCGTCCATCTCCCCTTTGGCGCGCCCAGCGGTCGCGCTCTTAACAAATCGCCCGACTATCTGATTGATTTGTTCTTTCGCTCTCCGCGAATCTCGGTTGATTGATGGCCCATGGCTCGGGCTTTTCCTTCCGTTGTCATCGAGAATTTGCAGCCGCTGATTGATGGCGGCCGCTACCCGGTAAAGCGTATCGCTGGCGAAGACCTGGTTGTGGAGGCGGACATTTTCAAGGATGGACACGACGTCGTGGCGGCGATCCTGAAGTGGCGTGTTCTTGGGAAGCGCGCGTGGCGTGAAACGCCGATGAATTTCGTTGATAATGATCGATGGCGCGGCGTCTGCACTTTGTACGATGAGGACATTCACGAATACACGGTTGAAGCATGGACGGACACGTTTCGCAGTTGGCAAGCCGAGTTCACAAAGAAATTTGAAGCCGGCATTTTCGATCTTCGGAGTGAAGCGCTCGAAGGCGCGGCTTTGGTAGAAGCTGCCGCCAAACGCGCGCGCGATCGAGCTGATCGCAAGCAGTTGCTGGAGTTGTCCCGGCAAATTTCGACCGGTGCGAATTCAGAAATTCACGCAATCGCCCAATCAGGCGAGCTAGAGGTGCTAATGGCAACTTATCCCGATCGGTCACGTGCGACGCAGTACGATCCTCCTCCCCGCGTTGTTGTGGATCGGCCGGCGGCATTAATCGGAGCGTGGTATGAATTCTTTCCGCGCTCGGCTGAAGGCCGGCGCGATCGGGGAACGACGTTTCGTGATTGTTTACCTCGGGTGGACGACGCAAAGAAAATGGGTTTCGACGTCATTTATTTCCCGCCGATTCATCCCATTGGTCACACGAATCGCAAAGGCCGGAATAACTCGGTCACATGCGAGCCGGGCGATCCCGGCGTGCCATGGGCGATCGGCAGCGAAGCTGGCGGACACAAAGCGGTCGAGCCTTCACTCGGGACGCTGGAAGATTTTGATTGGCTACAAAAAGAGGTGCGAAAGCGCGGGATGGAAATCGCCCTCGATTTCGCGATCAATTGTTCCCCCGATCATCCTTACGTCAAGGACCATCCCGATTGGTTCTACAAACGCCCCGACGGCACGATCAAATACGCGGAGAATCCGCCGAAAAAGTACGAAGATATTTATCCATTGAATTTTCGCTGCGAGAACTGGCGCGACCTCTGGGCGGAGATGAAGAGCATCGTGTTGTTTTGGGCCGAGCACGGGGTGCGCATCTTTCGTGTGGACAATCCACACACTAAACCAGTCGCTTTCTGGGAGTATTTGATCACAGGCGTGCGCCAGAAATATCCCGATACGATTTTTCTCTCCGAAGCATTCACGAGACCAAAGATGATGAAGGCGCTGGCCAAAGCCGGCTTTAATCAGAGCTACACCTATTTCACTTGGCGAAATTCGAAGCGAGAGCTCATCGAATATTTCGTCGAGCTCACCCAAACCGAAATGAGCGAATATTTTCGGCCAAACCTTTGGCCCAACACGCCCGATATCCTGCCGTTTGTGCTTCAGGATGGCGGGCGGCCCGGATTCATGATTCGGGTAGCTCTGGCTGCGACGCTTTCGCCTCTTTACGGTATCTACAGCGGATACGAGCTATGCGAGACTGAAGCATTGCCGGGCCGCGAGGAGTATCTCGATTCCGAAAAATATCAATACAAGGAGCGCGATTGGAATGCTCCGGGAAACATCAAGGACTGGATCGCGCGACTAAACAAAATCCGAAAGGAAAACCGCGCCCTTCAGCTTTACACGAACTTGCGGTTCCACGACGCCGAGAACGATGCCATTCTGTTTTACAGCAAGATCACCGCCGCGCGTGATAACATCATTCTCGTCGTGGTGAATCTTGATCCGCATCGAAAACAAAATTCGTTTGTTTATGTTCCGATTGAGAACTTCGGGCAAATGGATAGCGACGTGTATCAGGTGCAGGATTTACTGAGTGGCGCGACCTACACCTGGCGTGGCCGCCGCAATTACGTGGAGCTCGATCCCGACATTCAACCAGTGCATATTTTTCTGGTACGCCGCTAAGCTTTGGTTTGTTGTGTTGCACAACTTGAAGGGTCTGCTTGTGTTTGATCTCTCAGTGGCGCATTTGCATCGGCTGATCGCCCTGCATATCATTACGAAATTTCTTGCATGAAGATTCGGGCCCTGCTTTTTGCCGCGCTGGCGAGCGCGTCTCCTGTGATTGCACAAGAAGCCACTGCCACGCCACCTTTGGTGCCTGAGCGCTCACAGACTATCCTGGAGACGCTCTTCAGAGCCGGCCCGGTAATGATTCCGCTCATTTTGTTGTCGATCTTTTTCGTCATGCTGGTCGTGGTTTACCTGATGACAATCCGTCGTGGCGCAGTGGTTTCGAGCGGTTACATGGCAACGGCAGACGCGCTTTTGCGTAAACGCGATTACCTGGGTCTGCTCGCCGTTTCCAATCGGCACGGAGAAGCAATCGCGCGGGTCGTGCAGAAAGTGCTCGATTTCACGACCAAAAATCCGAACGCCGATCTTCAGCTAGTTCGTGAAATCGCAGAGACGGAGGGGACCCGAGTCGCAGCCAATCTGAATAATCGGGTCATTTACCTCGCGGATATTGGAATGATTGCGCCGCTGCTGGGCCTGCTTGGCACGGTATTTGGAATTATTCATTCCTTTGGCGCGTTGGGAGCCGACATCGGTTCCGCGCGTTACGTGGCATTGTCGCGCGGGATCAGCGAGGCATTGGTGAACACGTCTGCCGGACTAGCCATCGGCATTCCAGCGATGATTTTCTATGCGTTCTTTCGCGGCAGAGCACAAAAGTTAATCTCGGAATTGGAAGCTGCTACGACGCACGTTTTGGCCTTGCTTTCCTTGCAGTACGGCAGGCCCCAGCGAACTCCCGTGCTGATCGAGGAAGAACTGTAAAGCCGTTTATTCCAATGAATCTGCGTGGTCACGCGCCTCTGCATCATCCAGGCATTCAACTGGCGCCGCTCGTTGATGTGCTATTGCTCTTGCTGATTTTCTTCCTGCTGACGTGGAACGCGGCGCGGACCGAGAATGAGCTCGATGTTAGGGTGCCGAAAGCATCGGCTGCCAAAGAGAAAAGTGCGCCAATTGGGGACGTGGTTGTTAATGTAAAGGCAGACGGCAATGTAGTGGTGAACCGCCGCACCTTGAGTGGCGCTGAACTGAGCGAATTGTTGAAAAGCCTGGTCCAATTAAACTCCGAGCAAGCCGTAGTGATCCGAGGCGATGAAGCTGGTGCCTACAAGAACATCATCGGCGTATTAAACATTTGCACCGAGGCAGGGGTAACCAACGTAGCTTTCGCGACAGCAAAATGAAAACGAGGCGCAGCGCAGCCAGCCTCCTGGGACTGGCGATGCTGCTATTGACGGCGAGCATCGCCATTGCTCAATCGGAGCCGGAAGTTCGCCGGGCGCGTCCCGTCGATGAACCGCCCGTTCCGCGCGCTCTCCCCGCAGATGAATCAATCGACAGGGTTCTCCGCTCTCTAAAGGAGGAGTCTTCAGAGCCATCACAGCATGAAGGCCAGGAGGCAGCTCAGCGTCAGCTCGATTACGCGAACGGCCTGTTCACTCGCAAGCTTTACGACCTGGCGGCGCCTGAATATCAAAAATATCTCGACGATTATCCTGGGCGCGCGGGGCGGGCGAACGCCTACTTCTCGCTGGCGGAGTGCTATCGAAATCTCAATCGCGCGTCGAGTGCCCGCACAAATTTCCAGAAAGTGCTCAACGACTACGGCGACAGCGAATTTGCCGGACCCGCGGCGTACGCTCTTGCTGAGATGGCGTTCACTCAGAAGGATTATGCTGCAGCTCTTCCGCTCTTCCACCGTTCTGCTGGGAAATCAAAGGAACCGGCGGTGGCGCTTTCCGCGCACTATTTCGAAGCGCGCTGTCTTGAAGCTCTCGGTCGCAAGGAAGAGGCCGCTAATATATATGTGGAGGTTGCAGAGGCCGGAAATCCGAATCCTTATCGCGAGGACGCACGAATCACAGCAGCATCCATTTTGGCAGCGCGAGGAAGGAAAATCGATGCGTTGAAGCAATACGAAGCTCTTGCTAACGAAGCCCAAAAGCCGGCGTTAAAAGCGGAGTCGGCTGTGCGTGGTGGCATGATCGGGCTCGACCTTGTGCAGGCTGACAAGGGCAAAATCGACAAAGCGATGGCGGATAGAGCGGAAGCTTTGTTGCGGAAAGGTCGGGCTCTTCCCGAAGCCGGAAAATTCCGCGCGATCGCGCAGGCTGGTCTGCGCCGTTTGCAATATCAGACCGGCCAATACGCGCAGTTGCTCGCGGAGTACAAAAAGGAGCAGGGGAACCTGCCGGAGGCCGCCCAGGTCGAGGTATTGTTGCTCGCAGCAAACAGTGAGCGGCAACTTGGTCACTCGAAGGAGGCTGAAGCGCTATATAGCCAGATTATCAAGAAGTATCCGGATCGAGAGGAAGCAAAGGATGCCGCCTATCAGCGGTTGATTAACGTGTACAACTCCGATCCGTCAGCGCTGATTTCCGCAGTGGACGAATTTCTCGCAACAAATCCGACCAGCGAACGCGCCGACCAGGCTAAACTGTTAAAAGCCGAAGCGCTTTATAAACAGCAGAATTGCGCGGAAGCAGTGCCGATTTACGAGGAACTGCGCGCTTCTCAACTTTCTGCCAAGTTGCGTACCGAAGCTGCCTACAAATTGGGATTGTGTTACGCGCAGGCGAAAAACATTCCCGGCATCATTGAAGCCTTCACGTATTACGTACAGACGTTTCCGGATGATACGCAGGTACCTGCCGCTTTGGCGCAACGAGCTTTGGCTTACGAACAAGACAAGAACTATGCTGCGGCGGTTGCGGATCTAAACACCATCCTCACAAAGTATCCCAAGACGCACGAGCGGGAGGCAGCTTTGCAGTTGAAGGCTTTGATCCTCGGACAACAGGAAAACACAAAGGGCATGATGGAAACTTTTCGCCAGCTTTTGAGAGAATTCCCAAAGAGCTCAGTTGCAGCACAGGCGCAGTATTACATCGGCAAGGCTGCGTTTGAATCAAAGGATTACAACACGGCGCTGACGGCGCTCAACGCAGCCCGCCAACTGAATAAGGATCAGTACTACAACCTCGCGTCGCTCCGGATCATGCTGTGTCAATTTTATTCGAAAGATCGGACTGCGCTCACGAAAGAAGTAAACAGTTTCATGGCTAACAGCCCGAATACAAATGTTCCGCCGGAAGTTCTGGAGTGGCTCGGAATTGGATATTATAACGAGAAAAATTTCCAGGCCGCGGAAAAGTACCTGAGCGCACTTCGCAAGATCGATAATCCGGGCAGCGTTAAACCCGATTTTCTGTTTTATCTCGGAGACACGGCCACCAAGCTGAAGAATCTGCCCGAAGCCGAGGACGCGTTCGGTAAGTATTTGCAGACAGCGAAAGATCCGGCCGGAAAGGCGAAGGTGTTGCTCGCGCTCGGCGCGGTCAAGATCAGCGCTCATAAGCCGGACGAGGCTCAGAAAATTGCGGAAGAGATCATGACGCTGCAGCCCGAGGGACGCGTAAATGCAGAAGCGCGTTTGCTCGCAGGAGAAGTGCAATTGGAACGCGGAAATTTCGATGACGCTGGCAAAGCTTTTAAGGGAGTCGCTTTGCTTTACGATGATCCGGCCATCACTCCACGCGCGCTGGGCAAGGCGGCGCTGGCGTATCGGCAAGCAGGCAAAACCGAGGAAGCAGACCGGCTGTGGCACGAGCTGCGCGAGCGATATCCAAATTACGCCGGCGGATAACTCCCACTCGTTAGGCCCTATTTGGAAATAGTCGCGATGCCCCAAGGACCGTCGCCCACTTTGATGCGGCGCAATTCTTTGCGCGATTTTACATCGACGACTGAGACATCGTTCGATGCCCCATTCGCGGTGTAGAGTTTCGATCCGCTCGGGTCGAGTGCGATTCCCCAGGCGCGATTTCCGACGGGAATGGTTATCGCTACTGCGTTATTTTCGGTATCGACAACTACGACCGCGTTTCCGCGCCCCGTTGACACATAGAGCTCTTTACCATCCTTAGCCATTGCAATGCCCATTGGCAGCGAGCCTGTTGGCAGTTGGATTTTTGACAGCAACTTGTGCGACGTTGCATCGATAACGGCAACATAGCCGCCATTCTCGCAAGCGACGTATGCGCGCGAGCCGTCCGGCAAAAATGCAATCGACCGCGGCCGTCCGCCTGTCTCGATTGTAGCGACGACGCGCTGTTGATCGGGATCGATCGCGAATACTTCGCCCTTCTCTTCGCAGGTGACATAGACTTCGCCATTCCGCGGATTGACCCCGACGCCTTCCGGTTCCTCCGAGACTTTCACTTTTCCGCGAGACTGCCCGGAGCCGAGATCGATAATGGAAGCGCTCGAATCGTCTTCATTCGCAATAAAAGCGAATCTTCCATCCTTGCTTATGGCGAATTGCTCCGGGTCCGACCCGACATGCCAGCGATCAATTAACCTGCGCTCCACGGGATCGATTACGCCAAGGCCGTCGGCGGTCTTGTCCGCTGGCGCGCGATTTTCATCCAGACCGGGCGCCATTCGCGGTGAACCGGTCAATGTCACAAACAGTCGCTTGGCGTCTGGAGTCGTGTGAATCCCGCGCGGTCTCTTGCCCGCTTTAAAAGTCGTGACAACGGAGTCTGTCGCTCCATCAATCACGCTAATGTCTCCAGAGCGTTCATTGCTGACATACACGAAGTAGTCTGCCGATTCAGCGCGCACGACGAGTGCGCTGGCGAGAAAGATGCAAAGAATAAATTGGGCATTCACGCCTGACGCGTACATCTCAATGCCACGCCGATCAAGTTGCCCGCAACTGGACCATAGGGCGCGCCCTAGAAATCTATGTTCCGGTCGTGGGCAATCTTTTGAGCGTTGACTATTTGGCGCCTGCCGCTCGGTGGGCTTGCCGAAGGCGCGTTGCGCGTTGAACGTTTGGCGTGATTCCGCACGACAAACTTTTCATTCCAGGTCCCGTTGAAGTATCGGAGAAAACCTGGGCCGCATTTTCACGTCCGATGATTGGGCATCGCGGTGAAGATTTTAAGAACCTTTACCGAGCGATTCATCCGGGCCTTCAGACTCTCTTCGGAACAAAGCAGCCAGTGTTCCTTTCCACGTCTTCTGCATGGGGTGTAATGGAAGCATCCATCCGGAACCTGGTCGATCGCGGAGTACTCTGCTGCATGTGCGGCGCGTTTTCGGACAAATGGTTCGATGTCGCAAAGCGCTGTGGAAAGGAGGCCGCCCCGCTGCAGGTCGATTGGGGAAAACATATCGATCCGAAAGCAATCGACAGGCAGTTGGCCACGGGAAAGTTCGATACTGTCACTCTCATCCACAACGAGACTTCAACAGGCGTGATGAATCCGCTCCCGGAAATCTGCTGTACTCTCGCCAAATATCCGGATGTGGCGCTCGTCCTCGATACCGTTTCCTCATTCTCGGCAGTCAAAATCGACATGGACGCACTTGGCATCGACGTGATGCTCACGGGTGCACAAAAGGCGCTGGCGTTGCCGCCAGGTTTTTCATTGTTCTCCGTTTCGAAGAAAGCGTTTGCTCGCGCAGAAGAAATTCCGAACCGCGGCTTTTACTTTGATTTTCTCGAATTCAAGAAGCAACAAGCAGAATGGATGACGCCGAGTACGGCCAGTATTGGGCACATGCACGCGCTGGAATCAAAGTTGGAGGAAATTTTCGAGGAGGGCTTGGACGCGCGCTTTAGTCGTCATGCGCGCACCAACGCTCTGGTGCATGATTGGGTCCGCCGGACTGGCTTCGAATTCTTCGCTGAGAAAGGATTCCGCTCAAAGAGTCTCACCTGCGTCAAGAACAATAAGGAAATCGACGTCCTCGCGCTGGCGAAGAAACTTCGGGAAAAACATCATCTGGTGATCGACCCCGGCTATGGCAAAATTCGAGGTAAAAGCTTTCGCCTCTCCAACATGGGCGACGAAACCGAAGAAACTGTGGCGCATCTGCTCGGCTGTCTGGGTGATGTTCTGTAACCGCTAACAGACGTCGGCTACGTTTCCCGGACTCAAACACATTTCTGTTAGTCGTCAGTGACCAAGTGGACAAGTTATCAAGCATGAACATTCGGCCGCTGATCCTGTTTGTTCTTCCCACACTCTTTTTCCTTAATGCGCTGCCATCAGTTTGCGGAGATCCGGTGCCGATAACGCAGGAGGAACTTGTTCGCCGGACCCAGGAACTTTTCGACGCTGTAGTGCCAGGCAACAAGGAGCCGTGGCAAAAATACTTTTCCGACGATTGCATCTTTGCCGACGAAAAAGGCCGCAACCTAAACAAGGCCCAACTAGTTGCCGACATCACGCCTCTGCCGAAAGGCTATTCGCGCACGATCAAGATCGCGAAGCCTCAAAGAGTCATTCACGGTGACACGGCCATTCTCAGTTACGATCTTGACGAAACCGAAACCATCTTTGGCCAGAAGCTCACAGCTCGTTATCACGTAACTGACACGTGGTTGCGACTCAACGGCAGTTGGCAAATCGTCTCCAGCCAGGCAATGCGTTACTATGAAGATCCCTCTGTTGCCAGGATCGATCCGAAAAATTCGCAGATTTCACCGGTAACTACGAGCTTGCGCCCGGTCAAACGAGACGGGTTTTTTCTGAAGATGAAGGTTTATATGTCGAACGTAATGGAAAACGCGAACAACTTCTCCCCGAGGGAT
>Ga0307471_100000136_pt1 | contig 35556 bp, 38 predicted proteins | sample atmos_gasesAM3C__2_FD_204566 | JGI IMG/M metagenome (GOLD analysis project Ga0307471, IMG submission 204566) | Hardwood forest soil microbial communities from Morgan-Monroe State Forest, Indiana, United States - atmos_gasesAM3C_515 | ecosystem: Environmental > Terrestrial > Soil > Temperate... | reverse complement strand
AACGGTCGCCGCGCGGCACACGACGGGCGGCAATAAATGTGCGTCGAGCGGACGGCGAAGACGAAACGGCCATCGGCCCTTGTATCGCGCCGTAGTGTCGCTCGCCAAAACTGCGCCGCGATCTGCGGAGTAATGCTTCGCTGCACTTCATAACGCTTGTGGTTCATGTCAATAGACTACCGTGCTCTTTCGAGTCGTTCTATCCGTTTTCGCGCGCTAAATTGGAATGCACGGCTCTGGCCAGTACCGCGTCAGGCCTCACCTGGGGCCGGGATGGCTTCGTCGGCTTCCATCGGGTCCTTGTGTGGCATGGTGATCACCAGCAAAACCGCCGTCAGAATCACGGCGCTAGCCAGAATCGTCCGGAAAGAAAGTGCTTCCCCGCCGAGAGCCCAGCCGAGGACCAACGCCACCACGGGATTGACGAACGCATATGTCGCGACGCGCGCCGCTGTACTGTGTTTCAAAATGTAGACGTAGGCACTGTATCCCAGAGCCGAACCAAGTACTGCCAGGTACAGGACCGCGAGCCACGAACGCGTGGTCACCTGTGCCGAATGGAAGTGGCGCAATTCCCCACTGATCGCTGACGCGAGCAAAAGCGCCGTCCCTCCCGCGAGCGTCTGCATTCCCACACCAAGAAGAGGGGAATTCGGAAGCGGGTGATGCTTCGAATAGATCGAGCCCGCTGCCCATGCCAGCGAGGCCAATACCAGCGCAATGGCGCCCACTGGATTCACGCGTTCAGAACCCCCAAGATTCTTTGGCCCCACGAGCAACGCCATCCCTGCAAATCCGAGGACGAGCCCCGCTAGCACTCGGGGGCGAGGGCGTGTCCCTCCGGGTCGGAACCAATCCAGCAGCACCATCCACAATGACACGGTTGCGACCAATAGCGCCGCAATTCCCGAGGGGATGGTCTTCTCAGCCCAGGATACTGTTCCATTCCCCCCAAGGAGCAACAAAACGCCAACGACAGCTGCCGTAAACCATTGCGCAAGAGTCGGCTTCTCCCTGCTCACGCGACGGAAAAGCGGATAGAAGACCAAGCCAATGGACATGTGCCGAAGACCCGCAAGCAGCAAGGGCGGCAGGGATTCTACACCGATGCGAATGGCAAAATAGGTCGAGCCCCAAACGACATAAACCGCGAGAAAACAAGTGATAACAAGGGGAGTATTCGCAGGAGCATTCACGCCGGGCTGCCTATCCATTTTGAGTTTGTTCGACAATGGTTCCGAGGCCCTCTCTGTTCTCTCCTTCTAGGATTCCTTCAAGAATACGGAGACTCCCGGCAACGTACAGCGCCATTTTGGAAATCGAACCCAAGATCACCTCCTACGGCAGTTTTTAGAGAAAGCATAGAGGAGTACGTATCGAGACCAACGACTTGAAGCCTGAATTCGCCTGCGCAGTACTAGAACTGTATGTTATAGCTTAGGACACGAACTCCCATTTCCCCCTGTTGACTTGGCTCGTTCCATAATGGCATCTTAGCGGCCCAACATCTTTACGGGGATCCGGAATTTCGGGGTAATAGAACTGCCTGAGTTGTTCTATTTCTCTGTTCATCTCTCTGAGGGGCGAGATGGGCGCTAACAACCGCGCGTTAGCTTGGGACAAGTTGCCTTTACGTGCCGAACCGGTTGCCCAGACGGGTACCCTGTCGGTATTTCCTGAAAAGACAGAACTTCCTCGCACGCCTGCTTTGCGGGTGATGCCCCTCCTGCGCACACCACAGCCCCGCCGCTTCGTCCGCGTGCCCACTCATGCGGTTGGCGTGCACCGTGAACAGCGTGAGAGCCCCCGGGCAGCCCTGAAGCTTCCATTGAAGCTGCGCAGCGTCTCCGGTGTCCTCGAGGAGTATCCGGTTTCCCTCGTTACCCGGGATATCAGTTCTACCGGCGTTTTCTTTCTCTGCCCCAAATCGCTGGCCACCGGCAGCTCCATCGACCTCGATATCGTCTTGGTCAGCCGACCCTTAGGCTACGGCAACGTGGTGGTCTCCTCGAGGGCTACAGTCCGGCGCGTGGAATCAGCGAACATGCCTGGGTGGTACGGAATTGCCGCCAGTTTCGATGATTTTGCCTTTGACCGCGACGATCATATTCCCAATCGCTTCAGTCCTGACTGAGCTTCCGCCCAGTCCAAGATTCTCTCCCTGCCTCGCTAGTGTCTGCTCGCGACATTCTGCTAAGCTTTAACTCATGCCTGTCCTCGAACCCTTGACCGCTGTACTCTTCGATTGGGACGGCACACTGATTGACTCTTACCACGCCGATTCGCAAGCCTACCTCGCTCTGTTCCGCAAGATGGGCGTCCGTTGGGGATTATCTGAGTTAGAGCGCTACTACTCTCCCGACTGGTACGCGGTCTATCGAGTTGCTGGGATTCCCAAAGATCGCTGGGACGAGGCGGACCGCATCTGGCGCGCCTCCTATGCAAAGCATCGCCCAAAGTTGATGAGCGGAACGCGCCGCGTGGTGGGCCAGCTTGCGCGGAGGCACAAGTTGGGCTTGGTGACGAGCGGCGATCGAAACCGCGTGATGCGCCAATTGCGCGAATTCGGACTTGCTCGCCTGTTTCGCACTCGCGTGTGTGGCGGTGACATCGACGAGAAGAAACCCCATCCCGCGCCTCTGCAATTGGCGTTGCGCCAGATGAACGTCTCGCCTTCCCAGTGCGTTTACGTGGGTGATACGCCAGAAGATGTGGAAATGGCTCGCGATGCCGGCGTGCGGGCCATTGGCGTCCTTGGGCCGTTCCCTACGGAAAAGCGATTGCGCGCCGCACGCCCGGAATTTCTCCTGAAGAATCTGAAGGAATTGCCGGGCCTGCTGCGCGAATTGTGTGGAAAGGTTGAGCGTGCTCGGTCCCAAAGCTGAATCCCGCATCGCCCTGCGGCGGTCTTAGGGTTTCCCTGCGGCGGGAGCATTTGCCGCGGGAGCCGCAGCCGTGGCAGGCGTTGGGATGCCTGGAACAGCCACCGGCGGAAACGGCTTGAAGTTTGACCATTTTATCGTGACGCGAATGGGCACATCACGATCTTTCATCTTGTATACGTCATCGGCGCGCGCATAATCCGGGAACCAATATTTCCCTTCCACATTCTCGCGATAGATCTCGAACATCGCGAAGGGCAACGTAGGTGGATGAACATCTCCGAGGTCGGTCACCCACTGGCCGTAAGTCTTCACCACTTCCAGGTATTTCTGATCCACCCAGATGACCCCATCGAACAAAGAATGCTGGCGATCAAGCAGCTTCGGCTTGACCTGAAAAATGTAACAGTCGACCTCATCCACTTTCTCCGTGCCGAGATATTGCACATCATACTTGGCGAGTTGTCCGGGCGTTACTGGATACGGCGGGATTCGCGTCAGCAGTTGAGCATCTTCCGGTTCAAATTGCAGATATTGTAAGGTGGATTCCGGGGCGGAGATGCCTTTCTCATAGAGTTTTCCGTCACTCGACCGTACCGCGTCGTATGTAGCCACGTATTCACCGCTCGGCTTGCCATTCGGGCCAAATTCCTGGATGCGGATCGTCTTGCGGTAGGAAAACTGCGGTCGCGCCTCCAGATAGCTCTGCTCCTTTTGCGCGAATTCCTTGATAATTTGCGCCGGAGGAAGCCCGGGGGGCGCTTCAGGCTGCGACACTCCGGTGATGCGCTTTACCTCGTGCTCGGGCGGAGGCGTGAGCGGGCCGGTGGTTTGGTCTTGCGCCGTCAACCCGACGGCAAAGCATAAAATAAGCCAAAGAGATTTTGCCAATCGCCGACTGATTTTCCTTTGCTGAGGCTCGCTGCTGTTCATACTTGATTGGATGCGCGGAGCCAGGAAGTGCACCGCCCCCATGCCCCGCATTCCCAATCAGTGTAACGCAACTCGCGCAAGTAGACCCGAAGACTCGTTAGAATTGCCCGGACGTCTGCTAGAATTCTGATGAGTGTGAGCGAAGAGATCCAGGCGCGACGATTTAGGCTGGGCGGGCGAGTGCAAGGCGTAGGTTTCCGCAATTTTGCTCAACACGCTGCAGAAAAACTCGGGGTTCACGGTTACGTGCGGAACAGGCGCGATGGCCACGTCGAAGTCTTTGCCATGGGCACTCCGAAACAATTGTTGCAGCTTCGCCAAGCACTGGCGAAAGGCCCGCTTATGTCGTATGTGGCCGAACTCAACGTAGAGCCAGACGTCCTGGACCCCAGATACGCGGATGATTTTACGATTGAAATGACGATTTAACGGGGAGCCCATCGAATGGATGATTTGAAGAAGTTGATTCGCGAAGTGCCGGACTATCCGAAGGCCGGGGTCCTGTTTTACGATCTGACCACGCTCTTAAAAGACAAAAAGGGATTCCATGCGCTGATCGATCGTTTGTGCAAACACTATGAAGGTCACCACATTGACCTCGTGGCGGGAATCGAGGCTCGCGGTTTCATTTTCGCTCCCGCGCTCGCCTATCGCCTTGGCGCAGGTTTTGTTCCGGTTCGCAAACCGAAAAAGCTTCCGGCCAAGACTGCCAAGATTTCTTATGCGCTTGAATACGGCACCGATTCGCTCGAAATGCACGAAGATGCGGTGCAAAAGGGCCAGCGGGTACTCTTATGTGACGATCTCTTAGCCACCGGAGGAACAGCTGTCGCCGCGATCCAGTTAATCCGCTCCCTCGGTGGCACCGTCGACGGCGCTGCCTTCGCTGTCGAATTGAATTTCCTGAAGGGCCGCGCCAAGCTAGCTGGTCTCGACGTCTTTTCGCTCATGCAGTATGACAAATAGCTGAGGGAACTGCGGGCGGGGAATCTTCGCTACTTCTTGTGCGCCTGGCGCTGGCGCAGAGCTTCGAACAGCACCACACCGGCGGCGACAGACACATTGAGAGATTTCACCGGTCCGCTCGTCGGTAGCGAAACCACAAAATCGCACCGTTTTCGCGTCAGTTCGTGCAAACCCTTGCCTTCGCTTCCCATCACTATGCCCGTCGGAGACGTATAGTCCACTTCGGTGTAGTTCCTCTCGCCTTCCTCGTCTAGCCCCACCAACCAGTACCCGGCTTCTTTCAACTCCTCCATCGCACGTACAAGGTTGGTGACCTTGGCGACGGGAAGATGTGCCAGCGCCCCCGCCGAAGCTCTTGCAACCGTGTCTGTCAAACCTGCGGCACGACGCTCGGGAATGACCACGCCGTGCGCTCCGGCGGCGAGAGCTGTGCGAACGACAGCACCGAGATTGTGAGGGTCTTCCACGCCGTCGAGGAGCACGATCAGGCCCACCTGACCCTTGGCGCCATTGGCATGCGCCACGATATCTTCGAGCGTAGCGGCAGGGCGGGAGGCCGCGATCGCCACCACTCCCTGATGGTCGCGGGAGTTCGCGAGGCGGTCGAGTTGGCCGCGATCCTCAAATCGGACGGAAACGCCGCGTTCGCGGGCCAGCCGCACAATCTCTTCGATTCGCGTGTCCTGACGGCCCTTGGCGATAAGGATCCGGTCGAAAGGGCTTCCCGCCTCGAGAGCCTCGCGCACCGCGTGAATGCCCGTGAATCGGTCCATGCCGAAGAAGTCTACAGTTGAAAGGTAAAAGTTAAAAGCCGCCCCGCCACAAGCTTTAGTCGAGAGCTGCACAGAATTCGAGGATGCGCACACGAACAGATTTGACCGGGACCACGAACGGCAATGCGGCACCATCATCGAGAAGCAGAATCACGCGGTCGAGCGCGCCTTCGCCGACTCGCCCGGCCAGAGCGAGACGAATGGGATGAAAGAGATCGCGGCCGCGGACTTCCAAACCCTCCTTCAATTGCGTGATGACCTCTTTAAATCGTTCCGAGGTAAACGGAACGGAATCGAGCAAAAGCAGTGCGAGATGGCGAATGACCTCGCGCGCGGCATAACGGGCAAGCGCGGCGTGCGCGTCGGGCGACAGCAGGATTTTGCCTGCATCGTAGCTGAAGACGAGTTGCAGCAGCTCGGCGAGGCCCGCTTTGTCGCTCACATGGTGCCCGAGAAGTGACGCGGCTCGCTCACACCAGGCCAATTGTTCCGGCGTCGGCTCCCCTGCAAGCCAATGTTGCTCCCACAGAATCACCAGGACATCGTCCGCGGTATATGGATTGGCCGCCACAGAATGCGGCAGAATGTGCTCCGACGAGGCCATGAACAAATTTTATCCCAGAATTACGGCGCGAAGTCCTTGTGATCCCAGGCGGAGCGCGGTTATCCGTCCCGCCGCGTCGCCGAGGCGAGGGATCTGCTTTTCACGAAGGGTCAGAAACAAGCGTAGCGACGACGTGTGCAGCGATGGCTTCCCCGCGGCCGACGGCATCGACGCCTTCGTTCGTCTTAGCCTTAAGATGAATTTTCTCCGCGGGCACGCCTAGCGATCTCGCCAGGGCTTCGCGCATTCTCGGAAAATGTGGACCCAGCTTCGGCCGTTCCAAAATCACCACGGCATCGACATACTCAATGGCTAGATGTTTTTCGTCGAGCCATTTCCGGGTATGCTCCAGAAAAAGAAGACTGTTCGCGCCTTTCCACTTGGGATCACTGTCCGGAAAATGCGTGCCGATATCGCCCAGCCCCGCCGCGCCTAGCAGGGCGTCGCAAAGCGCGTGGGCCACGACATCGCCGTCAGAATGGCCGACGGGGCCCTTGTCGAATGGCACTTCAACACCGCCAATTATCAGTTTGCGGCCCTCTGCTAAGCGATGCAGGTCATACCCGAGACCGCAGCGGTAGCTCATGCTTTCTTTTGCTCGGCGCGGAGATAAAAGCGCGCGAGGTCCATGTCTGAGGGCTTAGTGATCTTGATGTTGCGCTCGGAACCCTGCACGACGAACACGTCATGGCCCAGCCGCTCGACCAGCCCTGCCTCGTCGGAAGCATTTAGGCCGTCCCCTTCGGCTTCGGCAAACGCTTCCTGCAAAAGCCTCGTTTCAAACACCTGCGGAGTCTGCGCCAAAACCACTCGTTCACGCGGAATCGTAGCCGTAATCAGGGCTACATCTTCCGGCAAGCTGGCGCGCTTTACCTCTTTGACCGTGTCCATCGCGGGAACGCCAAGGATGGCCGCACGGTGCTGGCGCGCCTGCTCAATGACGCGCGTGATCTGTTCCACAGTGACAAACGGCCGGACGGCGTCATGCACCACGACTAGCTCTGTCCCATTGGTGACATATTTCAGCGCCTGTGCCACTGAGCCCTGGCGCGAATCCCCGCCCTTCACCACCCGTATGGGCTGCTGGAATTTCTCTTCCCGAATGCGTGCTTCCAGCCGCTCCACATTTTCTGCTCGCGTGGCCACGATGATTTCCGAAATCAGAGGGCAAGAGGCAATTCGGCGCAAGCTGAGAATGACGATCGGCACTCCGTCGAGTTCCAAAAACTGCTTGGGTGTCTCCGCGCCCATGCGCGTTCCGAGACCTGCAGCGGGGAGAATGGCAACAATGTGAGTCATAGGGCGACAGCAGTCCGGCTGAAGCGGAGCTTGCGCGGCTTAAGCGCGGGTTGCAAACCCTGAGTGTACCTCAAGGGCATGCCAGAAGAAAAACGGGACCCAGGGCAAAGGTGGATTGGCTAAACGGGATCAGAATCGGTGAAAGGGTTGCTCTCCGCGGCGGAATTCCGCGTGGTCGTTGCCTCGGAACGCTCCTGGCTGCGACGGTTGCTGCTCGACCCATTCGCTCCTTCAGGGCGAGCGTTGCCCGCAGCCGGACGCGCCGTGGTCGCTTCGGTGCGGTCCTCGAGCCGGCCAAAGATCATTTTGCCGGCCGGTGTCTGGTGTACCGAGGTCACGAGAATTTCTACCGAGCGGTTGATCAGGCGCCGGGCGCCATCCACAACCACCATCGTGCCATCGTCGAGGTACGCCACTCCCTGGCTGGACTCCTTCCCTTCCCGCAATATCAGCACTCGCATGGATTCGCCCGGCAGAACCGCCGGCTTCATCGCGTTGGCAAGTTCATTGACGTTGAGCACTGCGATTCCTTCCACGCGCGCCACTTTGTTCATGTTGAAATCGTTGGTCACAATCTTCCAATTGCCGCGCCTCGCTAGTTCCATGAGCTTCTGATCTACCGCCGAGATCCCCGGAAAATCTTCTTCCAAGATGCGGATCTCCAGCTCCGGCATCTTTTGCATGCGTTGCAATACTTCTAACCCGCGGCGGCCACGCTGGCGCTTCAGCGAGTCCCCGGAATCCGCCACGGATTGGAGTTCATGAAGGACGAACCGCGGCAAGCCCAGCGCGCCATCCAAAAAATGAGTTTCGCAAATATCCGCAATGCGTCCGTCGATCAGTACACTCGTGTCCAGAAGCTTGAGCGCAGACATCGCTGGGGCGGGAACACCGACGGCGCGGGGCAGAGGAACCTGCTGAAGTTCTTTGCCTTTGCGGGAGCCGACGATCAACCCCAGGTAGCCTAGGGCAAACAACGAAGTAAATTCGAAAAACGACTTGGTAGGTTCAGGTTCGGCTGTGCGGGAAATCACCAGGGTGATGAGGAGGGCGGCGAGGAGACCGAGGACGGCGCCAACTGCTCCCCCCACCAGGCCGCTGATCTCCGCGTGGCGAAGCCGCAATTCCGCCAGCAGGATCACCATGGCCACAAAGAATCCAAGCCCAGCGGCGGGGAGCCCGTGAAAACCAAAGGGCGCCAGGGTGTAACAAAGAACGATCGTGGCCCCGACAAGTGCAAGCCGCACGGCCCAAAAATCCCATTCCCGGCCCAGAAGGCGTAGCCGCGCGCTAGCCGCTGCCCCGGTCCCGGGCGACGTCACATCCACGCTTGTGGACTGAGACGACGTACTATTGGGACGGTTAAACCTTCTTTGGCCCATGGGACCTCACGATACAGCAAGACTCAAGTTTCTCTCGCAGGTACCGCCAGCAAACAGGCCTCGAAATCGTGCAAAATTCTTGCCGCGGAGCAGGTAACGAGATGGTATGTATACTCTTGCATCAGGGTTTTCGTCAAGTCGCTTCAGGTAGGTGCGGGAGACCGTGCGAATCGGACCGCGCTAAGCCACGTAAATTCGTGGCACCCGTTGGCTCACGCCCGACAGCAGATCGGACGTTACCGTTCCAATGCTGCGCGCAATCACATTGGCGGGATAGATCTGTTCACCCTCGGTGCCATAGAGCGTCGCTATCTCACCGATGGCCGCTTCGGCGACATCCGTGACGTCCACCATCGTGACATCCATGGAAATGATTCCCACGATGGGCGCTTTCTGGCCGCGAATAAATACGCTGCCGCGATTTCCCAATGACCGGTGAATGCCGTCGCCATAGCCTGCCGCCAGCGCGGCGATTCGTGAAGGACGCTGCGCCACCCAGCTGGCGTTGTATCCAACACCGACGCCGCATGCCACCGAACGAATATTGATGATGCGCGCGCGCAGGCTCATCACCGGCCGAAGCGGCAGTTTGGCCTCGAATTCGCCGCGCCGCTCGCTGGGGTCGAAACCGGGATGGTAGCCGTACAAAATCGCGCCAGGCCGCACCATATCCGCCCATGTCTGTGGCAGCGCGGCAATGGCGGCGCTGTTGGCTAGATGCAGTATTCCGGGCTCAATCCGCAGCGTGCGAAGCCGATCAATGGTGGCACCGAAGCGGTCCAGTTGTTGTTGTGTCTGTGGGCCGGGGGAGGAATCCGCGAGCACTTCGGAAGATGCAAAATGCGTGAACACGCCATTCAATTCCAGGTGCGGACACTTGGCCAATTGCCGGGCGAAGCAATCCGTGTCCGACGGCAGAATCCCCAGGCGATTCATGCCGGTATCCACTTTCAGATGTACCTTGACATTCTTTTTGTGCAGTTTCGTCGCTGCCGCTTCGAAAGCCAGCAGTTGTTCGCAGCGATGAATCGCCGGCGTTAAACTGTGCTCGAGGAGAATTGTCTCTTCGCCGGGCCAGAAACCGCCGAGAACCAGAATCGGCTTGCGTACTCCCGCCTTGCGGATTTCCACACCTTCCGCTGAGCAAGCAACTCCAAACCATTCGGAGCCGGCTTTTTCCAGGGCCTTGGCCACCTGTGGACCACCATGGCCGTAGCCATTGCCTTTCACGATCGAGAGCACCTTGCGGGGCACTTTCCGCTTTTCAATCCTTGGATTTACGTACTTGGCGATCGCTTGCAAGTTCTGCGAAAGCGCCGACAGCGAGACTTCGGCCCATACGGGGCGGCCAATAAATTCGGTGGGCACTTTCTTCCTGTGCTTCATCAAATCTCTCTGAAGTTCTAGTTTACGCTATTCACGCTGACCGGCCAAAAAGGCGCGTCAACCGGCGCGAGAATGACAACAGAGTAATCGCACGCGCGGGGCCACTCTAGGGTCGGTCGGAAGCCTGGGCGCCGGGAGAGCCTCAGTCTTGCCTGCACTCCTCTCCAAATACTTGAATCCAAATGAATTGTCCACGCAGATGCAGCTTGGTTTCGCAAGGAAGCAACGAGTGGACCCTCGGGGGTCGAGTCTGTCGTTCACCCGCGTTTCTAAATTAATGTGTAGATTCAAACGCGGTGTGTCCGCTCTTACATCTCGTCGCCGCCAGTAAATTGCGAGAACGCATCGGGAGCAGCCTCCTCGAAGCGCGTCAGGCGGCTGCGAAACACGAATTTCACTTTATCGGTCGGGCCATTGCGCTGCTTGGCGATGAGCATGTCGGCCATGTCGCGCTCTTCGGGCGTGGCGTTCAAGTTAAAGAAATTCGGACGATAGATGAAGATAACCACGTCGGCGTCCTGCTCAATCGCTCCCGATTCGCGTAAGTCGGATAGCTGCGGACCGCGTTCTTCCCGCTCCGGCGCGCGTGTGAGCTGGCTGAGAACGAGCACAGGGATCTGTAACTCCTTGGCCAGAGCTTTCAGACCGCGCGAAATGCTGGCGACTTCTTCCTGACGGGAATTAAAGCGGCCCCGCGCGGTTATCAGTTGCAGATAATCCACAATGAGGAGCGACAGGCCCCTGTCCTTCTTGAGCCGGCGCGCCTTGGCGCCTATCTCAAGCACGCTGATCGAGCCGGCATCATCTACCCACAGAGGCGCGGAAGAGATGGTGCCGAGGGCCTCGGTCATGCGCCGCCAGTCCTCGCGGCTGAGATGTCCCGAGCGGAACTTGTGAGCGTCCACTTGGGCAACCGAGGCCACAAGCCGCTGCAATAGCGACTCTTTGGACATTTCCAGGCTGAACAGTGCGACCGGCAAGCCGGCGCGAATGGCGATGTTTTCCGCCAGGTTGAGCGCCAGCGCCGTTTTCCCTTGCGAGGGTCGCGCCGCAAGAATGATCAATTCCGACGGCTGCAGCCCGGATAGCAGCTTGTCAAGTTCGCCATAGCCGGTGGATATTCCGGTAACGCTCTTGCCTTCACGGAAGATTTTTTCAAGCCGCTCGAAATTGTCGCGGACGATGTCCTTGACGGAAATAAGACCGGCTTTGACGCGGTCCTCGGCCAGAGCAAAGATGCTCGATTCGGCGCCGTCCAGGATGGCGTCAGCGCCATCTTCCCCGTCGAGAGCCCGCTGTTGAATATTGTGTGTGGTGTGAATCAGGTTGCGGAGCAGCGCTTTTTCTTTCACGATGCGCGCGTAATGCTCCACATTCGAAACCCGTGGCACACCGTCCACAAGCGAAGCGAGATACGGCGCTCCACCCGAAGATTCCAATTCCCCGCGGCGGTGTAATTCTTCCGTGAGCGTCACCAGGTCAATCGCCTGCTGCGACTCTCCGAGCGCTATCATCTGCGTAAAAATGCTGCGGTGCTGCGGGATAAAGAAATCCTCGGCCTTCAGCGCCTCAATCGCTGCATTCAGCGCATTGTTATCCAGCAGGATCGCGCCAAGAATGGAGCGTTCCGCGTCCAGGTTGCTTGGCAACGGGCGCTCGAGTGCGGTGTCAGCGGGCATGACGGGAGAACAGGGCTCCTTTTATTCTTCGCTTTTCCTTCGCTATAGATAGCATGAATCCATTGTGAAGGCAACTGCGGATTTTTTCCCCGCCAGAATCTCTCCGTGGCGCAGAAGTTATTCCTGGAGTGTGCGCGCAACATTTACGCGCGTCAATCGGAGTGCTGTGAATCGCGAAGGAAAACGTTGCAAAACTTTTTTGCGCGAATATGTCAAGCTGCTGCGGCTAATGAGCAAGAATAGGAGGCTCGAGGCATTTGAAAACAAATAGAGTCATCCTCAGCTGTTTGTGCCTCTTCGCCGAGGGTGGATTCTCCCCCTCCCTGCCACTCCTATACGTCCGAGGGCGGGGTGGGCCCAAGGAATCCCTCTTCAACTTCGGATTTCAAGTTGAATAGTCCTTCGCGATTACGCTTCTTTTCCGATGTGAACTTTGATCTCGGCGGTCACGTCGCGGAAGACCTTGACGGTGACGGGGAATTCTCCTAGGGTTTTCAGCGGATCGGGCAACTGAACCTGGCGCTTATCCACCTCGAAGCCCTGCTTCTTCAGGCCTTCGGAGATATCCCCTGAGGTGACGGAGCCGAACATCTGATCGTTTTCGCCGGTCTTGCGCGCAAACTTCAGCGACACGCCGGTGAGCAACTCGGCCTGCTTCTTGGCCGTGTCGAACTCTGTCGCGGTCCGCTTCGCCAGCGCCCCGCGAATCCGTTCGAGCGCCTTCATATTCCCGGGCGTCGCTTCGATGGCAAGGTTTTTCGGTAGAAGAAAATTACGGGCATAGCCCGGCTTCACGGTAACTACGTCGCCGCGATTGCCAAGCTTATCGACATCTTCTTGAAGAATGATCTGCATGTTAAATCCCTAGCTCCCTTTCAATACTTAAGCACCAACTTACTCTACTGGGCCTTGGGGGCCTCGACGGCGCGTGGCGCCTGGGTTCCGGCCGCGCTGCCGGCGAAGGGCAATAGGGCGATGTTGCGCGCACGCTTGATAGCCACACCGAGCCAGCGCTGGTGGCGCGAGCAGACGCCCGTCATGCGCCGGGGCAGAATCTTGCCGCGCTCCTGCACGAATTGCGAAAGAATGTCTGCGCGCTTGTAATCAATCATGTCCATCTTCTCGACGCAGAATTTGCATACCTTCTTCTTCCGGAAATACTGCCGCTTGCCTCGTCGCGGACCACCAGGTCCACCGGGGCCACCCGGGCCGCCTTCGCGCCGACCACCACCCGGGCCGCCCTCGCGTCGTCCCCCGCCATGTCCCCCTTCGCGCGCTTCGCGAGGCGCGGACGGCGCCGCTGGCGGAGCAGCCTGCGGTTGCTTTTGTTCCTCTGACATACCTTCCTACCTTTCCGATGTCGCTCCGGGCTTATGCCACGGAGCGTTCCAAACCCAAATCTTATCTCGCTAGTGGTTGCGCCAAACGCGCAGCACTTCCATCCGCGGTTCGCCAATCAACTTGCGGGAGCGTTCTGCTCGCTGGCGGGCGCGGCCGAGGGAGCGGGAGCCACGGCCCGGCGGGGGCGCCGCGCGGCGCGCTTCTCGCGCTTCAGCGATAGCTTCTTCTGGCGCTTCAAGTCTTCATCGAGGCGCACTGTCTGATACTTGATGATGATGTCCTGGACGCCCAACCGGCGCTCCAGTTCATGCACCAACTCGCCGTGCGTTGTGCGCACCTGCTGGTACACATAGATGCCTTCACGGTGCTTCATCACCTTATAGGCAAGCTTCCGCGTGCCCCAATGCTCCGTCTTCTCGATCTTGCCGCCCTTCTCGGCGCACGCGTGCTCCAGTGACGTGAGCACCTTCTTGATTTCCTCTTCCGGCGTGGCTGGCCGGGCGATGAAAATCAGATCGTACAAACGTTCTTCCATGATGACCTCGTTTCTTCCTGTTCCGGACACCCGGTCCGGGAAAATCGATAACCAATTTCGCTAGACGGCTCGGTCTCCCTATTTGCCGTTACTTTTCCGGCGGCGCCACGCGCCGGTTGAACTTGTTCATGGCCGCGGCCATCCCCTCCGTCAGAATCAATTCCACCGCATCACCGGCGCTCGCTACCATCTCCGCGGCCACTTCCAGTTCCACCTTCTTCATCGGCCGCAAGACGTAAGCCGCTAAATCACTCACCGGATGATCGGGGCCGCAGCCCAGCCGCAACCTCGCAAATTCCGGTGTGCCCACGACGCTCGTGACCGACTTAGCGCCGTTGTGCGTTCCCGGGCTGCCACGCTCTCCGATGCGAATCATGCCCCAAGGCAGATCGCGTTCGTCGAACACTACCAGCAAATCCTCGGGCCCCAGTTCATACTTCCCCAGCAGTTCCTTCACGGAAATGCCGCTGAGGTTCATGTACGTCTGCGGTTTGGCCAGGATGACCTCTTCCCCAGCCACCGCACCGCGTCCCACTAGCGCTTTGCCCTCAGGTCTCTCGACCCGGATAGACGCGCGATTCGCAATCTCGTCCACCGCAAGAAATCCGAGGTTATGCGGCGTCCACTGATATTCCGGGCCAGGATTGCCAAGGCCAACAATGAGCCGCATGATTTTTGGGGCGCAACGGGCGCAAAAGAATTACTTCTTCTTTTCCTGTTTTTCCTGCTTTTCCTGCTTTTCGCCGCCCTTGGCGCCTTCCTCGCCTTCCTCGCCTTCCACTTCCTTCTTGCCCTTCTTGATGACTTCCGGCTCGGCCGGCACAGTTCCGGCTGCGACCGCTTCCACCGGTTTCTCTTCCTCGACGCGCAGGGCCACGACGTGCGCCAACACGCTGTTCGCGTCGGTGAGCAGCTTGATCTTCGTTTTGTCGAACTGCAAATCGCTGGCGCGCACACTCTGGTTCAACATCAGCCCGCTGACATCCACCTTGAACTCGGTCGGAATATCCGTGGGCAAGCATTCGACTTCCACTTCGCGCGTCACAATTTCGAATACCCCGCCCTGAACCTTCACGCCTGAAGGTTCACCGAATGTGTGCACCGGCACCTTCACCTTCATGCGCACGTCCATCGCCACACGGATTAGATCCACGTGCAGCAAGCGCCCGCTGACCGGATCCACTTGCCAGTCTTTCACGATGGCAGGTTCTTGCTTTCCGCCCAGCGAGACCTGGAACAACGTATTGTGACCCGTCTCCGACCGCAAAATAGCGGTGACCTGCTTCGCGTTCACGGCAAGGGAGAGCGCTTCGCCCTTGCCGCCATAGAGCACAGCGGGCACGCTTCCTGTTACGCGCAGTCGCCGCGCTTCGTTCTTGCCTCTTGCGGCGCGGGGCGCCCCTTCAACAATGATTTGAGCCATAGCTTATTCCTTCCCTGGATTCGCTTCCGGCTTTACGGCTGGCCGGAAAAATTCAAATAAACAGTTCGCTGATCGAGGTTTCCTCGTGTATTGAGCGAATTCCGCGCGCGAGCAGATCCGCTACACTCAGAATTTTTATTTTCTTCAGTTTCTTCGCCGCTTCCGACAGTGGAACCGAATCGGTCGCCACGACCTCGGTAATCTTTGAATTCTCGATGCGTTCGGCCGCCGGGCCGGAGAGCACCGCATGAGTGCACGCCGCAAATACCTGTGTCGCGCCCTCGCGCAGCAAAGCGTCGGCCGTCTTTACCAGCGTTCCCGCCGTATCAATAATGTCGTCCACAATCAGGGTGCTGCGGCCCCGCACGTCGCCGATCAGGTTCATCACTTCCGTCACGTCCAGATCCACACGGCGCTTGTCCACGATGGCCAGCGGTGCATCCAGCTTCTTGGCGAACGCGCGCGCGCGTTCCACTCCTCCGGCATCGGGCGAAACCACCGTCAGATTCGGCAGCTTCTTGTTGCGGAAGTATTCCACCAGCACCGGCGAACCGTACAGGTGATCCACCGGCACGTCGAAATACCCTTGAATCTGCGGCGCGTGCAAGTCCAGCGTCAGGGCACGGCTTGCCCCCGCCGTTTCCAGCAGGTCGGCCACAAGCTTCGCCGATATCGGGACGCGCGGTTTGTCTTTGCGGTCCTGCCGCGCATAGCAGTAATACGGAAGCACTGCCGTAATCCGCCACGCTGAGGCGCGTTTGAATGCATCAATCATCAGCAACAACTCGAGCAGGTGGTTGTCCACCGGATACGAACACGGCTGCACCACGAACACATCCGCGCCGCGAACATTCTCGAGAATCTGAAAATAAATCTCCCCATCACTGAACCGCCCCAAAAGCGCCTTGCCCACGGGCACCTTCAAATGCTGGCAGATCGCTTCTGCCAGAGGCGGATTGGCAGTGCCCGTAAAAATCTTGAATCGCTCGTCGTTCACCGCGAACTCACCCTAGTCATCGCTCGGCGATGACTCCGACAACAGCACCAGCTCCTGGGAATAAATTCCGCACTTATTGGAATGAAGGTCAGGGAGCAGAGAGACGCTGCCGTTCAAACGACCAGCACGCTTTTGGTCAAGCGCTCATACCTTTTCCGCGAAATGGTTACGCAGGCGAAGGCCTGATCATTCGGAAACCCGACAACGGCTCGGCGCGCCTTTGCTGGGCTCGGGAATACTCCAAACACCGCCGAACCGCTACCAGCCAGCAAGGCTTCTGACGCCCCTTCCCGAAGCAGCACCCGCTTGATTTGCGCAAGACGGGGATATCGCCGGAAGACCGCCTCCTCGAAATCGTTCGAAAGGCTCTCTTCCTGCGTGCTCCAGCATAGAGCACAGAACTCATATAGTTTATGGTTCGCTGCGGATTTTGTCAACGAAGCCAGATCCGGCGCATGCAGCCAGCGATAAGCGTCCGGCGTGGGCACGAGAATCTCTTTCGGGGAAACCACGAGCAAAGCGCGCTCCGAGCCTTCCGGCAGCGGGTAGATTTCATCCCCCTTGCTCACTCCCAGCGCCCGCCCTCCAAACAAAAAGAATGGCACGTCCGCGCCGAGCCCCGCGGCAATTTCCACCAAGCGCTGCGTCTCGATCTTTTTCCTGCTCAGTCGCAGATATCCCAGCAGGGCCGCCGCCGCATCACTCGAGCCGCCGCCAAGGCCCCTCCCCGCAGGGATATTTTTCTCTAATTCGATTCCCACCCCTCCGCGAGTTTTCAGCTCCCGCCGCAACGCGTCTATCGCCCGGTACACCAGATTCTTCTCCGCCGCTTCCAGGGAAAGCGCATCGTCTCCGCGAATGGCTAGATGGATGCCTGGCTGCCGGGAGGTCTGCAGCCGTAAATTGTCGTGGAGCGAGATGGTCTGAAAAATTGTGCGCAGTTCGTGGTAGCCGTCCGCGCGCTTTCCAAGCACTTCCAGGCGCAGATTGATTTTTGCGTACGCCGGGATACGGACTTCACTCATTATTTTGGCTCAGGGTTTGGCGTCAGCGGCAGGCGCTTTTTGCGCTACGCGGTGTTTCACTTGGCCCAGTTTCTTTTCCACTTCGGCAATCTTGTCGGTCTCGACGTCGGCCGGCAGCATGCGATGCCACTCCGTAAGCGATTTCTCCCATTCCACCGTCGCTTGCTCCATGCGCCCTTGCTTCGCGTAGACGTCGCCCAGGTGCGAACGGATGGTGGGATCGTGTTGTTCGCGCTCGACGGCCTTGCGCAGTGTCAGTTCGGCATCTTCAATCTTGTTTTCCTTGAAATAAACCCAGCCCAGGCTGTCCAGGTAGGCCCCATTGTAAGGCTCCTGCTCCAGGGCGCGCTGGATCATATCCTGAGCCTCATCGAGGCGAATGCCGCGATCCGCGAGCATGTAGCCATAGTAGTTCAGCACCATGGCATTCTTGGGGTTCACCGCCAATATCTTTTTGAACTGCTCCTCGGCCTTGTCGAACTGCTTCTGCCGTTCGTAGACGGCGCCCAACAGCAGCCAGGCGGTCTCGTTTTCATGCGGCTCGCTCGCCAGGGATTCGGCCTTGCGCGCCGCCTCCTCAGCGTCCTTGTACCGATGACCGCGTTCGTAGACCTGCGCCAGGTTGAGATATATCTCGCGGTCTGACGCATTGCCCTTCAGCTCCGCCTGCAAAAGTTTCGCGGCCTCATCAGTCTGCTGATTTTCTCCGAGTACCATCGCATAGCTTGCGCGAATCGACGGGTCGTTCGGATACTTCGCCATCGCATCATGACCTGCCTCCAGGGCCTTGGGTAAATCCTTCGCCTGCCGGTAGGTGTCAATAATCAGTAGCCGCGCGCGGCGATCTTCCTCTTCGCCCAAGTGTCCGAGCTCTTGAAAGGTGTAGATGGCAGGCTGGTAGTGCTGCGTGTCGCGGTACAGCATCCCGAGTTGCTGATAGAGAATCGCCAGCGAGCGGCGGCGAGAGGGCAGCACGGTCGATTGCGCTTTTACGCCCGTGACCGCGTCGCTTAGGACATGGATGGCATCTTCATAGCGCCCTTGTGCTTCGTAAATCATCGCCTCGTTGTACATCACATCGAGACTGCCCGGTGCATACTGCCTCGCCTTTACAAGGTTGTCTTCTGCCTTGTCGAGTTCGTGCAGTTCGCGATAAATCTGCGCGATGCGGAGATAAACGTCCGCGTCATCCGGCATCAAATCCGCTAGTTTCTCGTAGACTGTCAGCGCTTCGAGATACTTTTCCTCGGAGAGCAGAGTCTGCCCCAGCCCGCGCAAGTGACTGAGCTCGCCAGGATCGAGATCGACCGCTTTGCGGTACGCCCCCTCGGCTTTCGGGTAGTCGTGCATTTGCGTGTAGGCATCGCCCAGCAAGTCATAACTCGTTGCTGTCGGCGATTTCGCAATGATTCCTTCGAGCAGCCTGATGGCCTCTTCGGATTTATTCTCATCCAGCAGGAGCTGCGTCAACTGCTCGACGGCCGCATCATTCTCAGGATCTTCCTTCAGCATCCCGCGTAGAACCTGTTCGGCCTTGTCCATCTCGTTATGCAACCGGTAAAGCCGCGCCAGCCACAGCGTAGCTTCCTGGTCAGAAGGATCCAGTCGATGAACTTCCTTGTATTCCGCGATGGCCTTGGCCACCATCTCCGTCTGCACGCTCGAACCATTGATGTCGCCCAAGCTGCGCAGGTAAATGCGCGCGAGCAGCCGATGCGTCGCCAGATCGTTGGGATCGCGCTTCAAAATCTCGTTCGCTTCCGCCATCGCGTCGTGCACGCGCTGCGCCTTCCAATACATTTCCGCCAGGCGCTCGCCGATAATCGGCGACTGCGGATCGAGTACGTTGGCCTTTTTGTAGGCCTCGATGGCTTTGCTCGCGAAATCGTTCTGGCTGGTCTGCTCGTATTGCAGTTCGTAGAGATGCCCCAGCGCGAAGTTGTAGTAAGCCGCTGCCCGTGGCGTAAGCGTTTCGGCCTTATTGGGCGCGTTAACGTCCGTGAATTGAGCGGCGGCTGGGAGGCTAGCGAGGCCGGCCATCGCTAGTGCGAGGCCAAGATGGTGCAGTTTCATGTGTAGGTCCACAATCTAAAATTATCCCATGCGGGAGGAAAGGCGGTCAAAAGCATTAACCCAGGCGTTTCTTGGGCGAACCGAAGCACACCGGATAGGATGCCGGAATCGCGAAAAAGGGTGAAAAAAGGCCTTGCTCTTCTACTGTATTTCTGCAATTATCGAAGTATGCGAAAGCCCGACCCCCTCCTCGTCACTCGTTGCGCCGACCGCTTTGCCGCACTTGGCGCGGAACCTCGCCTGCAAATTGTTCGCTTGCTCCTTTCGGCGCATCCCACGGGGATGGTTGTCGGTGAGATTCAGGAGGAGCTTGCCATTCCGGCCTCAACTCTCTCGCACCACCTCGAAAAACTTCGCCAGGTCGGTTTGGTGTCGGCCCGGCGCGCCGGCACGTTCCTCTGGTACACCGCCAGCACGGATGCGCTGCGCGAAGTTCTGGGTTTCCTGTATGAGGAATGCTGCACGCGCAATCGTGCCGTTCCCGCGGAAGCTATCGTGCAAATTGCGAAGTGAAAAGGAGACACAATGAGCGATATCCACGAATCGGTGAAGGAAAAATACGGTGCCGCAGCCAAGCGAGTCGCGGCCGGTAAAACCGCCTGTTGCGGCGGCGGTGCCGAATTGAGCGGTTGCGACCCCATCACGCGCAATCTCTACGACGCTTCGGAAAAAGCCGGCCTTCCGGTGAACGCGGTCGCGGCCTCGCTGGGTTGCGGCAATCCCACTGCCCTCGCCCAGCTTCAGCCGGGCGAAATTGTGCTGGATCTTGGCTCCGGCGGCGGGATCGACGTCCTGCTTTCCGCGAAACGCGTTGGTCCCATGGGCAAAGCCTACGGGCTGGACATGACGGATGAGATGTTGACCCTCGCGCGCGAAAATCAGAACAAGGCGGGCGCAAAAAACGTGGAGTTCTTGAAAGGAACGATCGAAGACATCCCTCTGCCCGACCATTCTGTGGACGTGATCATCTCCAATTGTGTGATCAATCTTTCCGGTGACAAAGATCGCGTCTTGCGCGAGGCTTTCCGCGTGCTCAAACCCGGCGGCCGGCTGGCCGTTTCCGACGTCGTTCTCCGTGGCGAGGTTCCTTCCGAAATCCGCAAGAGCATGGAGTTGTGGGTCGGTTGCATTGCCGGCGCGCTTCAGGAAGAAGAATACCGGCAGAAGTTGGCGGATGCCGGATTCGCTTCCGTTGAAGTCGAACCCACGCGGATTTACCAGGTGGAAGAGGCGCGCGATTTTCTCACGGCTGCGGGGCTGGATGCCGAATCCGTCGGCCCGCAAATCAAAGACAAGTTCATGAGCGCGTTCATTCGCGCCGGAAAGCCCGCGCAACAACCCTGCGATTGTCCGCCGGGATGCGTCGATCTTCCCTGCTGCAACTGAAGGTTTTTGGGATGAAGCCTCCTTACAACGTTCTCTTTCTGTGCACCGGGAACTCGGCTCGGTCGATTTTGGCGGAAGCCATCTTGAACCACCGCGGAAAATCCAACTTTCACGCTTACAGCGCGGGAAGCCACCCAACGGGCCGCGTAAATCCTTTCGCATTACGGCAACTGCACGCTGCGCGGCTGCCGCTTACCGGCTTGCATAGCAAGAGCTGGGATGAGTTCGCCAAACCCGGCGCCCCGCGGATGAATTTTGTTTTCACGGTTTGCGACAAAGCCGGGCACGAAGTCTGCCCTGTATGGCCCGGCCAACCGGTGACCGCGCACTGGGGTGTTCCCGATCCCGCTGCCGCGCGAGGTCCTGACGAGGACATCGAGCGCGCTTTCCGCGATGCCTTCCTCACCTTGGACCGCAGAATTGGCCTCTTTCTCAGCCTGCCACTTTCGAGCCTCGATCAACTTGCCGTCCAACGCGAAATTGATCGCATTGGTGCTGAATGAGCTGCAACCTCTGATCCCCTTCCCTCTCCCGCCTCGCGGAGTCCCGCAAGATTGCAGTTCTTCGAGCGCTACGTGAGTCTGTGGGTGGTCCTCTGCATGTTCGTTGGCGTCCTTCTGGGCAGATTTTTCCCTTCACTGATTGGCGTCCTGCGCGGGGCAGAACTCGCAACTGGCAGTCAGATTAATCTGCCCATCGCGATTTTCATTTGGCTGATGATCATCCCGATGATGATGAAGGTGGACTTCACCGCGATTCGCGCCGTCAGCAGAAAACCTAAGGGAGTGTTGATCACCCTCTTTGTCAATTGCATGGTGAAACCATTTTCCATGGCGTTGATTTCCTGGTTCTTCTTCCGCCATGTTTTGCTTCCTGGATTTCGCCCGCCGAAGCCAGCCAGTACATCGCGGGAACCATCATCCCGGCTGCCGCTCCCTGCACCGCGAAGGTCTTTGTGTGGAGCTATCTGACGGATGGGGACCCGGCGTACACCCGCGTGCAGGTTTCCCTGAACGACTTAATCATGCTCTTTCTTTTTGCCCTTATTGTCCGTTTTCTGGTCAGCGGCGCCTCTTCTCTTTCGGTTCCCTTTCTCGTCTTGTTTCTTTCCGTGGTGGCCTTCATCGTGATTCCCCTGACGATTGGCACGGCGCTGCGGGTCACGCTCATTCATCGTTATGGCAAGGATTGGTTTGAACATGTGTTGCTTCCGAAATTTTCGCCCGTCACCATCCTGGCCCTTCTTGTCACGCTCGTTCTCATTTTCGCGTTTCAGGCGGATAACCTGACGGGCAAATCGCTCCATGTTTTGCTGATCGCCGTGCCCATCCTTCTTCAGGTCTATTTCAATTCAGCGCTGGCTTATGCTCTCATGCGGCTTTTTCGTGTGGAATACCGAGTCGCGGCTCCGGGAGCGTTGATCGGTGCGAGCAACTTCTTTGAGCTGGCGGTGGCTACTTCGATCGCTCTGTTCGGCGCGGGTTCTGGTGCGGCTCTGGCTACTGTCGTGGGTGTGCTTATTGAGGTACCCGTGACGCTCTCGGTTTGCACCATGTGCAAACGCACGCGGCACTGGTTTCCCTTGAAACCAAACGAAGCTTCTCTTGTGAATCTGACTTAGCCCAATCCTAGTGCAGCCCAATCCTAGTGCAGCCCAATCCTAGTGCAGCCCAATCCTAGTGCAGCCCAATCCTAGTGCAGCCCAATCCTAGTGCAGCCCAATCCTAGTGCAGAAAGTGCCGCATGCTGGTGAAGACCATAGCCAGGCCCAGCCGGTCCGCCGTCGCGACCACTTCCGGATCTTTCACGGAGCCACCGGGCTGAATTACGGCCGTCGCGCCCGCCTTCCCCGCCTCTTCCACACCATCTGGAAATGGAAAAAACGCGTCGGAGGCCACCACGCTGCCCTGCAGTGACTTCTGCGCTTTAGCCACGGCGATTTTCACGGAATCCACTCGGCTCATCTGCCCTGCTCCCACGCCAATTGTGGCTCGATCCTGCGCAAACACAATGGCATTGGATTTCACGTGCTTGCACACCTTCCACGCAAATTTCAAATCAGCCAGTTCCTTTTCACTGGGAGCCCTTTTCGTGACCACTCGCAATTCCTTGCCCTCTAAAGTTCCCAGGTCCGGTTGCTGCACCAGCATGCCACCGAAAATGTGCTTCAACTGTAGTTCTTTGTCTTGATCCAATCCGCTCTGGGGCAATTGCAGCAGGCGCAGATTCTTCTTTGCCGCAAGTATTTCTTGCGCGCGATCTGCGAAGCCGGGCGCCACAATGCATTCCACAAAGAGCTTGGCCACCTCTTCCGCTGTCACTGCGTCCACAATGTGGTTGAACGCCAGCACCCCGCCAAACGAGGAAATCGGATCGCATGCGTACGCTTTTACATACGCATCGATCAACGACTTCTGCTCCGCTGCGCCGCACGGGTTGTTGTGCTTGATGATCACTGCCGCGGGCCCCTCGAACTCCGCTACCAGGCTCCGCGCCGCTTCGAGATCCACGTAATTATTGAACGAAAGCTCTTTGCCCTGCAGTTGCTTCGCTGCCGCCAGGCCTTCCGGAGCGCGCCCGGCCGGCACGTACAAGGCCGCCGCCTGGTGTGGGTTCTCGCCATAGCGTAATTCCTGTTTCCGCCGTAACGCCAGATGGACGCGTTCCGGCAATTTGGCCTTCGGCCCCACTTCCAGCTTTCCGCCTAGATCGGTCAACCGTTCGAGTTCCGTGGTAATTAATCCGTCGTAGCGTGAAGTTGTCGCAAACACTTTGCGCGCCAGGTCCGCGCGCGTGGCCAACGTTGTTTCTTTCTTTGCTTCCAGTTCCGACGCCACCCGTTCGTAATCCGCCGGATCGGTCACGACCGTTACGCTTTCAAAATTCTTTGCGGCTGACCGCAGCATCGTGGGCCCCCCGATATCAATGTTTTCGATCAATTCCTCCGCCGTCAGGTAACCTCTCGCGGCCGTTGCTTCAAATGGGTATAGGTTGACAGCCACCAGATCGATGCGTGCGATGCCGTGCTCCTTCGCCTGCTTCTCATCCTCGGCGTGATTCCGGCGATAGAGCAGGCCGCCATGCACCTTGGGATGCAACGTCTTTACGCGCCCTCCCAGCATTTCTGGCCAACCCGTGAATTCTGCAACATCCTTCACCGCAACGCCTTCCTCACGCAGCAGCTTGGCGGTGCCTCCCGTCGAAAGAATCTCGATCTTCAATGCTGCCAGCCTTTTGGCAAATTCCAGGATGCCGGTTTTGTCGAATACGCTGAGCAGCGCGCGCTCTACTGCCATGTCGCCCTCCGATGATATGCGGAACCCTTTAGTGTAAGCGGAGAGGGAGAGTTTCGGAAAGCTGCGCTCTGTGGGAAAAATCGGATGAGCGCAACGATTGGCTACGACTTCACCAGCGCTTTGAGCTTCACCTGGCCATCGACCACTTCCACAATATACTCCACGTCGCGGCAGCGTTTCTTTTCCTGAAGGTCTTTCGTTTTCTTGCGCACAAATTCGTGAAAGCCTTCCTTGGTCACCTTGGAGGTTTCTTCACCCGCTCGTTCCTTCGCGCGAACGAATGCCTCGAACAGCTGCGCCACTTTTTCCTGTTCCTTCTCTGGCTCCGAGCACACCACGCGAAACACTCCTGGTTCCTCGGTTCCTCCGCTTGCCGCGGCTTCTTTCGCAGTTGGCTGTGCTTTCGCGCGTTCCGCTTGAATCGCCTTCGCCGCGGCGCCAAAATGCCGCTGCACTTTTCCTTCCTCGCGCTGCGCCATCCGCTTCCGGAAAACGTCCTTATATTTTGCGTAGGTTTGCGACAGATTCGTAAACCGGAAGCGCTGGCCATATTTGAGGTCGCCGCCGCGCTCGGCATATCTCTTCACCAGCAAATCAATGCGCCATTCGATTTCGGTTGGCGGGCGCTTCCGCCCGCCGCCGAAAAACATGTCGTATTCGATTTTGAGCTGACGGATGTCGCGTTCGAGTTGCGCCAATTCTTCGTCAATGGTGGCCATGGAGTAGCTCGCCTCGAACCTCCATGCTAGGAGCGGCCCGCACGGGCGTCAACCCCCACGGCGGTCCACACACCTCATCGGACACCGAGCCTCGGAACAGCGCACGGCCCGCAGGGACAGCCTCGAATTGCAGACTCCTTCCCCGCTGTGCTCAAATGTCGCCATGGCACCGCGCACCAAAAGCGTATTCTCTGCGGACCAGGCGGCGCTCCTTCGCCAGGTCCCTTCGGTGGATGAACTTCTTGTCCGCCCCGGCATCGCCTCGCTTTCTCACGAGATCAATCGCTCCCTGGTTGTGGATACTGTTCGCAGTGTGCTGGACTCCCTGCGCCGCGAGATCGCTTCAAATGACGCGCTCGTCGAGAAGTTGCTCGACCCCCAGGCTCTCGAACGGCGCATCCTGCTCTCTATCGAAAAGGAGCTCGCTCCGTCTTTGCGGCCAGTCATCAATGCCACGGGTGTGATTCTTCATACCAACCTTGGCCGCGCACCTCTCCCTGATCAGGTCGTGGAAGAGTTCCGCAGAACGGCCACTCAGTACAGCAATCTGGAGTACGACCTTGCGGCCGGCGCGCGTGGCAAGCGCGATGTGCACACGTCGCGCCTCATCGAACGGCTCACCGGTGCGGAGGCCGCCATCGTTGTGAACAATTGCGCCGCCGCGGTGTTGGTCACGCTCGCTGCGCTGGCGAGCGGAGGTGAAGTGATCGTTTCGCGCGGGGAATTGATCGAAATCGGTGATGGCTTCCGCATCCCGGAAATCATGGGCCAGAGCGGCGCGGCCCTCCGCGAAGTGGGCACTACCAATCGTACGCGCCTCGCCGATTACGAAAACGCCATCAGCGACAAGACGCGCGCGCTCCTTCGCGTCCACCCCTCTAATTTCACGGTCATTGGCTTCACGGAAAAACCCGAAGTTTCGGAACTCATTGCTCTCGGCCAGCGCACGGGCCTGCCAGTCATTGAAGATCTCGGCTCGGGCTGCCTTGTCAATCTCTCGGCATCCGGCATCAGCGAACCCACTGTGCGCGAGAGCGTCGAAGCCGGCTTCTCCCTGGTGTTGTTTAGTGGCGACAAACTGCTTGGCGGCCCGCAAGCCGGCATCATCGCGGGCAAAAAAGGCTTCGTCGCGAAAATCCGCCGCCATCCGCTCTTCCGTGCTCTGCGCGTGGACAAACTCACCATCGCCGCCATCGAAAGCACACTCCTCGCCTATCTCCGTGCCTCGTGGAACGACATTCCGGCACAGCGCATGATTCGTCTTTCGCTCGAAGAACTCGCGGCACGCACAGAGAAAATTCGCAGTGCACTCGTACCGCAGGTCTCCGCCGTCGGCGCGGAGCTCGACATCGCAGACGGAACTTCGCTTATCGGTGGCGGCTCCACACCCGCGCAATCTCTGCCGACAAAGCTCCTGCGCATCGCCAGTGCTCGCTACTCTGCCACGCAACTCGAAGCACGCCTCCGCCATGCTCTCGCTGGCCTTCCCGTCATCGCCCGCATCGAAGACGACCGGCTCCTGCTCGATCTGCGCACGGTTTTTCCTGAACAGGACGCCGCCCTCCTGCAATCTTTGGTTGCCGCGTTACGCTGATTGTCATCATACTTTTCCAATGCTTGCTTTTCGGGTTTCGCGAAACACGCTCGCAGCGCGCCATCTGCACGTTCCGCAGCCGCGGCCCGGATGGGCACTGGTGCGCGTGCGCCTGGCAGGAATTTGTAACACTGACATCGAAATTCTTCGCGGCTATCACCATTTTCGCGGCACCCCTGGGCATGAATTCGTCGGAGTAGTCGAGGATGTATCCGGCGTTTCTGCCGAAGCGAAGAAGCGCTGGCTTGGCCAGCGAGTGGCTGGCGAAATCAACGTTTCCTGCTCAGCCTACGGTTACAAGCCCGTCTGTAGTTTCTGCGCCCGAGGCCTGAAAACGCATTGCTCGCGCCGCACGGTTCTCGGCATTGTGGCGCACGACGGTGCCTTCGCCGAATCTCTCGTTCTGCCGCTCGAAAACCTGCACCTTGTCCCGCAAGACGTCAGCGACGAGAAAGCGGTCTTCATCGAACCACTCGCCGCTGCTTGTCAAATCCTCGAACAGATCGATATTCGACTCTTCCCTGCCGCCGCGGTTCTCGGCGACGGCAAACTCGCCCAGCTCATCGCCAGGGTTCTGCACGCTTCAGGAAGTGCCGTCACTCTCTACGGCAAACACGGCTCAAAATTGAATTTGGCCAAGCGCCTCGGAATCAGAACGAAAAAAATACGTGGAAACGCGAAGGACCTCAAGACCATCAAGGAGAATTATCGCCTGGTCGTCGAGGCTACCGGCTCACCCACGGGCCTCGCCCTCGCTCAACAACTTACCGAGCCGCGCGGCGCGCTGCTGCTGAAATCCACGTTCCATGGAGCCGTTCCCGTCGAAACATGGCCCCTCGTGGTCAAGGAAATCACTGTGGTCGGTTCGCGCTGCGGTCCGTTCGCCAGAGCCATCGCCCTCTTGCTCTTCGGCAAGGTCGACCCCACGCCTTTGATCTCGCGCGTCTATCCACTCAGAGACGCGCCCAAGGCTATCGCCTATGCGCAACGGCCCGGCATCCTGAAAGTCCTGCTGAGAAACGAACCTTGACTCACAGGCGATTGATGCACGACGCCACGCACGCCGCGCCGAATCCGTTATCAATATTCAATACAGTCACGTTTGAAGCGCACGAATTCAACATCCCGAGGAGCGCCGCCACTCCGCCGAAACTCGCGCCGTATCCCGTGCTCGTCGGCACCGCGACAACGGGCACTGCGACCAGGCCCCCCACGGCGCTCGGCAGTGCGCCTTCCATCCCGGCCACGCAAATGATCACGCGCGCTTCCGCCAACATGACGCGGTGCTCCAGCAAACGGTGAATTCCCGCCACACCCACGTCGTACAAGTGCTCGACGCGATTGCCCATCATTCGCGCCGTCAGCACCGCCTCTTCCGCCACTGGAATGTCGCTCGTCCCCGCGGAGACCACCAAAATAACCCCCTTGCCCAATATCTCCTTGCTGCGCTCAATCGTGATTACACCCGACAGTTCGTGGAATTTTGCGCTATGACTTACTCGCCTGACCGCCGCAAAGATCTTCCTGTCCGCGCGTGTCACCAGTACATTGTGGTGCGAGGCCCTATGCTTCAGCATTGTCCGCGCTATCCCCGCCACCTGTGCCGGTGTCTTTCCTTTTCCGAAGATCACTTCGGCAAACCCTTGCCGCAGGGCCCGGTGATGATCCACTTTTGCAAATCCGATATCCTCAAACGGCAAATGCTTTAGCCGCTCAATCGCCGCATCTGGCTTGAGTTTCCCGGCGGCCACTTCGTTCAGAATTTTTCGCAGGTCCGTCGCATTCATATTCTTCAACCGAAGCGAATTCTACCATCTCCAGTGCCCGGCGCCTCGGCTTGACTTGCCGCCTGGGCGTTGCCAGACTACCTTTATCCGCATTAATTCGATGACTTCACTCTCACAAAAGATCATCACCGTTGGTGTGACCGGCGCGAGCGGGGCAATTTTTGCCCAAAAAACACTTGCTCTGCTCCAAGACGACCCTCGTGTCGCCCGCGTTCACCTGGTCGTTTCGGAAACTGGCCAGCGTCTCTTCGCTGAAGAACTGGATCTTCCTTCCGGCGACCTCAAGCAACTGCCCAGCCGCTTGCTTGGGCGCGCTTCGCAGAAAATTGAAACCATCTCCAACAAGGACGTGGGCGCCTCCATCGCTTCTGGCAGTTACGACGTCGATGCCATGATGGTCATACCCTGCACCATCGGCGCGCTCTCCTCCATCGCCAACGGCGCCAGCGATGACCTCATCGCGCGTGCCGCCGACGTGATGCTCAAAGAGGGCCGCAAGCTGATCCTCTGCGTGCGCGACACCCCCTTCAACCGCATCCATCTTGAAAACATGCTCCGCGTGCAGCAGGCCGGCGCCGTCATCATGCCTGTCGTGCCCGCGTTTTATCACAAGCCGAAAACTATCGACGATCTCGTCACGCAGTACGTTTGCCGGGTCCTCGCGCAAGCCGGACTCCCGCAGGACAAAATGTTTCGCTGGTCGGGCAGCGCCGCCGCGAAAAAGGCGGAGGCCTAGCCAACCATGGCCGGCCGGATCCGCACCATTCTTGAAATGATCAAGTTCGAGCACTCGGTGTTCGCTCTGCCTTTTGCTTTAACGGGTGCGCTCCTCGCCGCTCGCGCCACCCATCACAGCTGGCCCACGCTTCGTCAGTTGCTGTGGATTATAGTCGCCATGGTTGCCGCGCGTTCTGCCGCCATGACCATCAACCGCATTGCTGACCTGCGCTTTGACAAGGAAAATCCCCGAACCAAAACACGTGCCTTGGCCACCGGTGCACTCTCGGTGTCCTTCGCGTGGGCATTTACCCTGATCGCCGTTGCCGTTTTCTTTCTTGCCGCGTGGCAGCTCAATCCTCTCGCGCTCAAACTTGCTCCCCTGGCCATCGCCGTTCTCTTTTTTTACTCTTTTACGAAACGCTTCACCAGCTCGTCACACTTTTTCCTCGGGTTTGCCCTCGGCATTTCACCAGCGGCGGCTTGGATCGCCATCACGGGTAGCCTCGACTGGCACATCTTGATTCTCTGCGGCGCGGTCACATTCTGGGTTGGCGGTTTCGATGTCCTCTACGCTTGCCAGGACATCGACTTCGACAAACTAGCCGGCCTGCATTCAATTCCGAAACGCTTCGGCATTGCCACGGCACTGCTCGTTGCCCGCGTCATGCACGTCGCCGTGGTCGCTTTGCTCGGATGGCTCGCGGCAAGTTTCGGGTTACCCTGGCTGGCCTGGGCAGGCATCGTCGTTGTCGCCTCGCTGCTCGCTTATGAGCATTCACTCGTCAAGGCCAACGACCTCAGCAAGCTCAACGCTGCCTTTTTTACCGTGAACGGCTATATTAGTATGGTGTTCCTGTTGTTCTGGGGCGCCGCTGCTGCCGTATGGCGCGTTTGAATTTTCTGCATGTTTCATAATGCGAATTATATGAAGCGGCCGCGTTATGCGGCTATCCTGTATTCATAGGGATTCTCTTGGCTGAACTGACCATCACCGACGCAAGGCTGAAGCCCATCGCTGAAAGGGTGCTCGCCGGCGAACGCCTTTCCTTCGACGACGGCGCCACTCTCTACGGTTCGCCCGATCTCCTGGCCGTTGGCTGGCTTGCCAATCACGTTCGCGAGCAGCGCCACGGCAACATCGCCTACTACAACGTCAACCGCCACATCAATCCGACCAACGTGTGCGTCGCCCACTGCAAGCTCTGCGCTTTTGGCCGCGACCCCGGTGCTCCCGGTGCCTACACTTTCACTCTCGACGAAATGTACGAGCGTGCCGCGCAAGGTGCCCGAGAAGGCGCTACCGAAATTCATATCGTCGGCGGGCTTCATCCTGATCTCCCTTTCGATTTTTTCCTGGAACTGATCCGGGGCCTCAAGCAGCGCCACCCGCACGTTCATCTCAAAGCCTTTACGATGGTCGAAGTGCACTACTTCGCGCGCATCGCCAAGCTCACCATCGAGGAAACTTTTCGGAAAATGAAGGAAGCCGGCGTGGACTCCTGCCCCGGCGGCGGTGCAGAGATATTTCATCCGCGCGTGCGCCGCATCATTTGCGATCACAAGGTTAGCGGCCGCATGTGGATCACCATGGCGAAGAAAGCCCACCGCCTCGGATTGCCTTCCAACGCCACCATGCTCTACGGCCACGTCGAAACGGCGGAAGAGCGCGTTGACCACCTTCTGAAATTGCGCGAAGCCCAGGACGAAACGCACGGTTTCGTCGCCTTCATCCCGCTTGCATTTCATCCGGATAATACGCCTCTCGCGCACATCCCCAAGCCCACGGGCTACGATGACTTGCGCAATATCGCTGTTTCCCGGCTGCTCCTCGACAATTTCGACCACATCAAAGCCTACTGGATCATGCTCACTCCCAGCATCGCCCAGATCGCTCTCCGTTTCGGTGCGAACGACATGGATGGTACGGTCGTGGAAGAAAAGATCTACCACGACGCCGGCGCTCATACCGCCGAATTCACTTCGCGCTCCGAACTCGAGCGCCTTATCCGTGCCGCCGGCCGCATCCCTGTCGAACGCGACACCCTCTACCGCCCGATCGACCGCTCCAAGCTTCCCCCGATTGTCCCTGCCACCCCGCCCGGCCTCGTTTCCCTCAACGTCTGATACGTCGCTTGCGCCCTGCGGGCTTTGGAAACGCTCACTCAGCCTTTCCCGTCTTATAACTCTCGACTACTCAAATCCGGAGCCACCGAACACATGCGCACTATCATTCTACTGACCATTTCCAACATCTTCATGACTTTTGCCTGGTACGGCCATCTCAAGTACCGCAACGTGGCACTCTCGAAAGTCGTCCTGATCAGCTGGGGTATCGCTTTCTTTGAATATTGTTTCCAGGTCCCGGCCAACCGCATTGGCTCCTACGAATTCACCACCGCGCAGCTCAAGACCATCCAGGAAGTCATCACGCTCTCGGTCTTCTCGATTTTTTCCCTCACCTTTCTCGGCGAGCCTCTCAAATGGAACTACGTGGCCGGCTTTGCCTGCATCTCCCTGGCTGTCTTCTTTGTCTTCCATAAGTGGTAGGATTGCTGCGTGAAGTTCCATAACCGCAACCACCCCAGGTGAATCCAATATTCAACTAAGCTTTTTGAAAGCGGAAGAAAAAGGAGAATATCATGCAGCGCAAAGCTTCTGCAGTCTGGCAGGGCGATCTGAAATCCGGAAAGGGCTCTCTCTCCACGGACAGTGGCGCCCTCAAATCCGCGCAATATTCCTTCAGCACGCGCTTCGAAAATGGCATTGGCACCAACCCTGAAGAGCTTCTTGCCGCTGCTCACGCCGGTTGCTTCACCATGGCTCTCTCCGCGCAACTCGGCAACGCCGGTATCACCGCGACCAAGTTGCAAACTACCTGCACCATTTCTCTCGACAAACTCCCCGACGGCTTTGCCATCACCAAGAGTCACCTCGACCTCGTCGCAGACATTCCCGGCGTGGACAAAGTCAAGTTTGATGCTGCTGTCAAAGCCGCCGAAACGGGCTGCCCGGTCTCTAAACTCTACAAAGCCGAAATCTCCGTGACCGCCCGGTTGGTCTCCTGATCCACCCCACCCTCAAGCTCTCGAAACGAGTACAATGCTCCACATGATTTCCGTTCCGAGTGTCTTCCTCGCCGGTGTCGCAGTCTTTCTGATGGTGGCCTGGGACGCCTTCGAAACCATCATCCTCCCGCGCCGTGTCTCCCGTAAGTTCCGGCTTGCCCGCCTTTACTACCGCTCCACCTGGACCACTTGGCGGCTCTGCGCCCGGCTCCTTTCCTCCGGCAAAGTCCGGGAAACCTTCTTCGGGTACTATGGCCCCATTTCGCTCTTATTTCTTGTCGGCGTGTGGGCCGTCGGTCTCGTCATAAGTTTCGGCATGATGCAATATGGCGCCGGGTCTGCCGTAAACGTCGCCGGGCAGAGTCCGAGCTTTCTTACCGATCTTTATCTCAGTGGCACCACGTTTTTCACCCTTGGCATGGGCGATGTTATCCCTCGTTCGAGCCTTGCTCGCTTCCTGGTCGTCGCCGAGGCCGGCTTCGGTTTTGGTTTTCTCGCCGCCGTTATTGGCTACTTGCCGTTCATTTATGGCGCTTTCGCTGCGCGCGAAACCAACATCTCTCTTCTCGACGCTCGCGCGGGCACTCCTCCGACTGCTGGCGAGCTCCTTCGCCGGCACAGTTATCCGAGCGGTCAAGAGGCTCTCGCCGATCTCCTCAAGGATTGGGAGCGCTGGTCCGCCGATCTGCTGGAGAGCCATCTCTCCTATCCTGTTCTCGCTTATTTCCGCTCACAGCATGACAATCAATCGTGGATCGGCGCGCTTACTGCCATCCTTGACACTTGTGCGCTCGCGATTTCCGGTATTGAAGATGCCTGCGCCAAACAAGCTGAACTCACCTTTGCAATTGCGCGCCACGCCATCGTCGATCTCTGCCAGGTCTTCTCCGCCGCGCCTCGTGCGTTGCCGTACGACCGCCTGCCCGTCGAGATGCTCGCCCACATCCGCGCCAAACTCGCCGAGCATGGCACACGGCTTCACAGCACTCCGGAAGCCGACCAAAAGCTCCTCGATCTTCGTAAGATGTATGAGCCCTACGTTCACGCGCTCGCTATTCACCTGCGCTTGACCCTGCCACCTTGGGCCCCTACGAAAAAAGGAAAAGACAATTGGCAGACCACCGCGTGGGCGCTGACCTCCGGCGCCATCGAAGGCGAGGCTGCTTCTCTCTTGCACGATGACCACTTCTAGGCCGGGTTTCCGGGAAGCGCACTGCCTTTCATGCCGGAACGAATCGCTGTATCTTATGTGCGGCGATTTCGCTTCGCGTTCATCCATCAATTGCTTGCTCACTTGATTGTGGGAGACTCCACATGAAGGCTATCCAAGTTCACCAATTCGGCGGCCCCGAAGTCCTCGAACTCCACGAAGTACCCACTCCCAAACCCGGGCCTGGCCAAGTTCTGGTGCGTGTCCGCGCTGCCGGCGTCAATCCCTACGACACCTATATGCGCAATGGCTCCTATGCCATCAAGCCACCGCTTCCTTATACCCCCGGCTCCGATGCTGCGGGAGTCGTCGAATCGGTCGGTGAAGGTGTCACCAGAGTGAAACCGGGGGATCGCATCTACACCGCCAGAACCATCACCGGCGCGTATGCCGAATTCACTTTGGCTCTTGAATCGCAGCTCTATCCCCTGCCAGAAAAAATTTCGTTTGCACAAGGCGCCGCCCTCTGGGTTCCCTACGGCACCGCGTACACCGCGCTTCACCATCACGCCAAGGTCCATGCGGGCGAGACGCTGCTGATCCATGGCGCGAGTGGCGGTGTCGGCATTGCCGCCGTGCAACTGGCTCGTGCCCAGGGCCTGACCGTGATTGGCACTGCCGGAACGCCAAAAGGCCTCGACCTGATCAAGAAGGAGGGCGCACATCACGCTTTCGACCACACCAAGCCCGGTTACACGGAAGAAATTGCAAAAGTCACAGGCGGCCGTGGCCTGGACGTCATTCTCGAAATGCTCGCGAACGTGAATCTCGCCACCGACTTGAAGTTGCTCGCCTTCCGCGGCCGCGTCATCGTGATCGGGAATCGCGGCGAAGTTACCATCAATCCCCGTGAACTCATGTCCCGCCGCGCCTCGATGCGCGGCTTCACTCTCTGGGCCGTCACCGACGCGGAGTCCGCCGAAATTCATGCCGCCATTGGCGCCGGACTCGAGAACAGCACGCTGCGTCCTATTGTTGGCAAGGAAATGCCACTGAAGGACGCCCGCCAATCGCACGTTGATGTTCTGGCTCCGGGCGCCTTCGGCAAGATCGTTCTCGTCCCTTAATCCATTCTGTCCCGAAACTTTCGCGCAATCCCAGGTAGCCGCCGCCTTTTTACCCCGAACGCCTGGAGGGGCTGCGGCGCGCGCATTGATCTCATCTGCACTACGCCCAGCCCAAATTGCGGCACACAATCCCGTCCAGCATAGTCTGTCTCGGGTTCTTGTCTTCGTTGGATTGTTTCGCCATCGTGGCTATCTCACACCTTCCGGCGCCACTTTCCTTTTTTCCGGTAAAGCCATCCTCCAATCAGCAACCCGTAAAACGGCGCATACACCAGCCACTGCATCAAGGGGTCGAACTTGAATTCGCCCAGAATTCCGTAGCCGATCAATACGTTGTAGGACAAAAACTGCAGCACTGTCACCAGCAGCCACGCCGGATTCGGATAGAAGCACAGCAGCGGCACAATCCAGGTGAAGTACCACGAATACCCATTCGGCCCGAACGCTAGAATCGTCCCAATCAGCAAATACGCGGCGCGCACCGGTTCCGCCCGCTTCCACGCCAGCCACAATGCCAGCCCCCAACTCACGCCCACGCCCACAAGTGCGGGAATTTTCGTGTGCCCGCCAGTCAGCCAATCCATCAGGGTAAACAAACTCGCGTGGTAGTTTTTCCAAGTCGCTTCGTACTGCGTCATCGTCGCGCGAAACATCCCCAGCGCTTTAGAGTACGGTGCCAACACCACCCCCGCTGTTACTCCCGCCACCGCGGCTGCCCACCAACCCGCACTGTTTTCTGGCCAACCTGCCTTGCGCACCCATACGGGTAGGAGCACCGCTGGAAACACTTTCGCCATCGCCGCCAAGGTTATCGGCACGCTCGCGAGCACCGGCCGCCGCGCCACCAAGGCCAAGCCGCCCACAATCCCCAACAGTGCCAGGACGTCATTGTGTCCGCTTCCGGCAAACTCCACGATCACCAGCGGATTCCACGCATAGACGGCTACGCGAAACGTCTGGTCTTTCTCCCGTCGGAAAATCCAGGCCAGCATCAGAATCACCAGCACATCCGCAGCGGCAAACGGCACCTTGAACGCTGTCGGCCCCGGAAAGAGTTTCCAGGTCGCTCGAAACACCAGTTGTGTCGCCGGCGGATAGATGGAAGGAATTTCCTTCCCGGGCATGATTTCGTAATATTGGTCGCGCAGGTCAGCGAGCCGCGGATCGTTCGGCGCCATAGCATAGGGATTCCCGCCATGGGCCTGCACCTTGGCATCCCACCGGTAGCGTTGCAAGTCGTCGGAGAGCGTCGGCAGCATCGTCCATAATGTGGCCCGGAATGCCATCGCAAAAAGAATCAGTAAAATAGTAGCGGCCCGCGATCCCAGGATTCGCTCGATTCCATAGAGCGCAATCAGATAGACTATCCCCGCTGTCAGGGCCAGCTCGATAAACGTAATCGCGTGGTCTTTCA
>Ga0307471_100000135_pt1 | contig 35626 bp, 31 predicted proteins | sample atmos_gasesAM3C__2_FD_204566 | JGI IMG/M metagenome (GOLD analysis project Ga0307471, IMG submission 204566) | Hardwood forest soil microbial communities from Morgan-Monroe State Forest, Indiana, United States - atmos_gasesAM3C_515 | ecosystem: Environmental > Terrestrial > Soil > Temperate... | reverse complement strand
ATGCACTGCTTTTGCTGATGCCAACCGGCAAGGCGCGCGGTTTCGCGGCGACAGGCGATTTTGCCCTTGAAAAAGACGGGCGCGTCTGGCGCAAGGATCTGCCGCCGCCGCGGCCCTATGTGTGGATTTCGACGCAAATCATCAAGCCCGCATTGTTCGAAAAAATTCCCGACAAAATTTTTTCCAACAATAAAATCTGGGACGGTGCCGAGGCGCGCGACAAACTTTACGGTATCGAGCATGACGGCAGCTGCTATCATGTCGGCACGCCGCAGGATCTGGCCGAGGCCAATCGCCTTTTGGCGAGCGGCGAAGGCTGGCTTGTCCGATGACGCGGCGCATTTACACCATTCCGCCCGATGCCGCCTTCATCGACCGGCTCGCGGAAGGTTTGTGGCGGCAGGCCGAGGAAGATCTTTTTAAGCTTTCGCGCATGCATGTGTTGCTGCCGACGCGCCGGGCCTGCCGCGCCCTGCGCGAGGCTTTCCCGCGCATAACAAAAGCACGTGCCGCGCTATTGCCTGTCATGCGGCCGATCGGCGATCTGGATGAGAAAGAGCTTTATTTTTCCGGCGAGGATACGAACCTAGATATTCCGCCCGCCATTTCGCCCTTGCGGCGGCAATTGCTGCTGGCGCGGCTGATCTGCGCGAAAGACAGCGATATGCCCATCGATCAGGCGGCGCAGCTTGCCGCCGCGCTCGGCACATTTCTAGACGAGGTGCAAATCACGCGCCGCGATTTTGCCGATTTGCATAAGCTTGTGCCGGAAAATCTCGCCGCCCATTGGCAGCAGACGATCGAATTTCTCAAAATCATCACCGAGGCTTGGCCCAAGGCCTTGGCCGAGGAAGGCGCCATCGATCCCGCCGCGCGGCGCAATCGCGTGATCGAAGCGCAGGCCGAAAACTGGCGTAACAACCCGCCCGATTTTCCGGTGATCGCGGCAGGCTCGACCGGATCAATGCCGGCGACGGCGGATTTGCTGGCGGTGATCGCGTCGCTGCCGCAAGGCGCGGTCATCCTGCCGGGACTTGATACAGAATTGGATGAGGAAGCCTGGCAGGCCATCGACGAGACCCATCCGCAATTCAGCATGAAGCAATGGCTTGAAACATGCGGCGCAAAGCGGGCGGAGGTACAGCCTTGGCCCCTCTCCCGCACCGCGGGAGAGGGAGGGGCCCATTCACGAGCGTCAGCGAGTGAATGGGAAGGTGAGGGTCAGGTGAACGCCCCCCTAATCCTCCCCCGCCGCGCTGAGCGCGGCACCCTCTCCCGCAATGCGGGAGAGGGTCGTGTGCGGCTGCTGCAGGAATCAATGCGGCCGGCCGAGGTTACCGAGGCGTGGCGCGAGTTGGATGCGAAAAAAATTCCGCGTGCGGCGCTGAACGGGCTTACGCATCTGACGCTCGACAATGCACAGGAAGAAGCGCAGGCGATTGCGCTCATGATGCGCGGCGCGCTCGAGACGCAAAGCAAAACCGCCGCTCTGGTGACGGCCGACTGCAATCTCGCCGAGCGCGTGGCGGCACAATTGGCGCGCTGGGGCATCGCGGCCAACGACAGCGCCGGCGCTTCGCTCGCCGCACTGCCGCCCGGCAGTTTTCTGCTCGATGCGTTGGCGGCGGCGTCACCCAGCGCGACGCCGGTCGATTATCTGTCGCTGCTCAAACATCCGCTGGCCGGTTGCGGGCTCGATCCCGCCCTGTGCCGTGCGCGGGCGCGCCAAATTGAAATCGAAGTGTGGAGAAATCCAAATCTTGAAGACCGTTCCCTTCCCCTTGAGGGAGGGGTTAGGGGAGGGGGCGACCCACAAAGACCGACATCGGTATTCCGGCACGCCCCCCCACCTAACCTCCCCCTCGAGGGGGGAGGGATTCGAGCAGCGCCTGCTGATGACGCGCGTCTTTGGCTCATTGAGTTAAAACTAAAATTCCAACCCGCAAGTAAGAGCTGGCGCAAAAACCTGCCGCTTGCCGAACGCCTGCGCACACATCGGGAATTGGCGGAAACGCTGGCGGCATCCGACAAGGAAAAAGGTGCTGTGCGCCTGTGGCGCGGCGAAGCGGGCGAGGCGGCGGCCCGGTGGCTCGATGAATGGCAGCAAGCCGCACATGGATTTCCGCCGCTGAATGGCGATGATTATTTTGCCCTCTTCGCCGGTTTCTTGCGCGCGGTGACGGTGCGGCCTGCTTACGGCCAGCATCCGCGCCTGAGCATTCTTGGGCCCTTGGAAGCACGGCTGGTGCAGGCGGATTTGACGATTTTAGGCGGGCTTAATGAAGGATCGTGGCCGCCGGAAGCCGCCATCGATCCGTGGATGTCGCGGCCTATGAAACGCGACTTCGGCTTACCTTTGCCGGAGCGGCGCATTGGCCTCTCGGCGCATGATTTCGTGCAATTGGCGAGCGGGCCGGAAGTCGTGCTGACGCGCGCGCGACGCGCGGGCAACGCGCCGACGGTGCCGTCGCGCTTTTTATTACAATTGGAAACGGTGCTGCGCGCGCTGGGTTACGGCGATGCGCTCACGCCGCCGGAGCCTTGGGCTGATTGGGCGCGCAGTCTTGACGAGCCGGCTGCGATCCATGCTTGCGAGGCGCCTGCCCCGCGCCCGCCCGCCGTGGCGCGTCCACGCCGTTTGCATGTGACGGAAATCGGCACCTGGCGGCGCAATCCTTACGCGATTTATGCGCGGCATATTTTGCGGCTCCAAAAACTGGAGCCGCTGGAAAAAGACGCGGCCGCTACCGATAAGGGGCTTATCATCCACAAGGCGCTGGAAATTTTCATGCACCGGTATCCCGATCGCTTGCCGCCGCAGGCGCTCGAGGAATTGTTGAAAATCGGCCGCGGTGTTTTTGAGCCTTATAAAGAATGGCCGCAGGTGATGAGCTTCTGGTGGCCGCGTTTCGAGCGTATCGCGGCCTGGTTCATCGCGCATGAAGAAGAACGGCGCGCGGCGGGCATCAAAAATCTCAAAGCCGAGGCGCGGGGATCGATCACGCTCAACGGAAATTTTACGCTGGAAGGCCGCGCCGACCGCATCGACCGGTTGCCGGACGGCGCGCTTGAAATCGTCGATTACAAAACCGGCGGTGTACCGACGCAAACCGACGTGCGCGCAGGGTTTGAGCCGCAATTGCCCTTGCTCGCTTTAATCGCAGCCGAAGGCGGATTTAAGGATATTCCGGCGACGCCGGCCAGTACGCTCGCTTATTGGAAATTGTCCGGCGGCGCCGAGCCGGGCGAGGAACAAACGCTCAATTTCCCCATCGAGGCGGCGATGAAAAATGCGCGCGCCGGATTGGAAAATCTGATCGCGCGTTTCGCCGATCCGCAAACGCCTTATGAGGCCGTGCCGAAACCAAACCTGCAGCCGCGTTACGACGATTACGCGCATCTCGCGCGCCTCGCCGAATGGGGCCGCACAGCGGAAGACACATGACGGCGGTCAAAAAACTGCGGCCCGAGGCGCCCGATCCGCGCCGGGTGCAACGCAAGGCGTCCGATCCCGGCGCGTCCATATGGGTCGGCGCTTCGGCGGGATCGGGCAAGACGACGGTGCTGGTCAATCGCGTCTTGCGCTTGCTGCTGGCGGGGGTGAAGCCGCAGAAAATTCTGTGTCTGACTTTCACGCGCGCGGCGGCGGCGGAAATGGCGATCCGCATCACGGATAATCTCAGCCGCTGGGCCGTGTGCCATGATGATGAATTGCGCGCACAGCTGGATGAACTGCAGGGCCATGCGCCCAAAGCGGAGCAGCTGATCGCGGCACGGCGGTTGTTCGCACGCACCCTGTCCTGCCCCGGCGGCATGCGCATTCGCACCATTCACGCCTTCTGCCAGGAAATCCTGCGCCGCTTTCCCGTCGAGGCCGGATTGCCGCCGCATTTCGCGGTGATCGAGGAGATTGAGGCGCGCGCGCAGCAGGACGAGGCGCAAGCCGGCCTATTGCGCGCCGCCGCCGCTTCGGACAGCGATTTAGGCCGTGCCCTAGGTCTTTTGGTGCGCGATTTCGGTGAGCGCGGTTTTGAAGAAGCGATGAATGCGGTTCTCTGCGATCGCGCGCGCATCACAGCGGCGATCGAGACGGCCGGCGGGATTGAAAAACTGATGCTGCAGACGCTCGCCGTTTTCGGTCTTGCGCCCGAAGCTAGCGAAGAAGCTTTCCTGCGCGAGCATCTACATGACCGTATATTGCCGCGCGAAGATATGCTGGGCGCTGCGCGCAGGCTTTTGGAAGGCACCAAGCTTTACGCCGGGCGCGGGCAAAGAATGCTCGACTGGCTGGCGTTGCCGCTTGAGGCACGGCTGGAAGCGTTTGAAAGTTATTGCCGCTGTTTTGTCACCGGTGACGGCGAATTTTTTCAGAATTACGCCGACAAAAAATTGCTTATCCAATATCCCGATCTCGATCCGCTGCTGCGCCACGAGGCCGTGCGCCTGAAAATCCTGAGAGAGCGCTGCGAAGCGGCCAATATGGCCCGGCGCACGCAAGCCATTCTCACGCTCGGCCTCGAATTGATGCGCCGCTATGAGACACGTAAGGCATCGCAGGCCCTGCTTGATTATGACGATCTCATCATTCGCGCCGACCGGTTGTTACGCCAAAGCGGCATCGCGCCCTGGGTGCTTTATAAACTGGATGGCGGGCTCGATCATATTCTGGTCGACGAGGCGCAGGATACCAGCCGCGCGCAATGGAACATCATCGCCGCCCTTGCCGAGGAGTTTTTCTCCGGCCTCGGCGCGCGTACCGACGAAAATCGCACCTTGTTCGTCGTGGGTGACGAGAAGCAATCGATCTTCAGCTTCCAGCATGCCAACCCGGCCGCCTTCGCCGGCATGCGCGAATTTTTCGCCCAACGCATCGAGAATGCCGAAAAGCCCTATGTCGAAGTGCCGCTGCATATGTCATTCCGCTCGGCGCCGGCGATTTTGCGCGCGGTCGATGCCATTTTCGCCGACGAGCGCGCCCGCGCCGGCGTATCTGCCGAAAACATTGAACATTTCGCCGCGCGCAGCGACAAGGTCGGGCGCGTAGAACTGTGGCCGTTGATCCCAGCGCCGGAAAAAGACAAACGTGGCGAGGAATGGATCTTGCCGCTCGGCTATGAAAAAGAACGCGATCCGCAGGCCGAATTGGCCGGCGTGATCGCCGGGCGCATCCGGCAGTGGGTCGTGGCGAAAGAAAAACTGCCGGGCCATGCGCGCCCCATCGCGCCCGGCGATATTATGATTCTTTTGCGCCGGCGCGGGCGTTTCGCCGATCTTATGGTGCGCGCGCTGAAAGAGGCGCAAGTGCCGGTCACCGGCGTCGACCGCATGCAGCTTGTCAAGCAATTGGCCGTAATGGATCTGCTGGCGCTGATGCAATTCGCACTGTTGCCCGACGACGATCTCAATCTCGCCTGCGTGTTACGCGGACCGCTGCTGGACCTGAGCGAGGAGCAATTGATGCAACTGGCCATCGGGCGCAAAGGCTCGCTGTGGCAGAGCGTGAAAGAAAATCCTGCTTTCGCAGTAGGGCGCGATTATCTGAAGAAATGGCTGGAGGAGGCCGATTTCGCCACGCCTTTCGCCATGCTCGCGCATATGCTGAACGAGCCCTGCCCCGGCAGCGCGATCAGCGGCCGGCAGGCGCTATGGGCGCGCCTTGGTCCCGATGCGCTCGATCCGATTGATGAGTTGCTCAACGCCGCGCAGGAATTCGGAGCCCGGCATGCACCTTCCTTGCAAAGCTTCCTGCATTGGCTGACGGCGGCCGAGGCCGAGATCAAGCGCGAGCTCGATCGCGGCGGCGGGCAGGTTCGTATCATGACCGTGCATGCGGCCAAGGGGCTGGAGGCGCCGATTGTGTTCCTGCCCGACGCCGCTAATGTGCCGACGGCGCGCCAGACACCGAAGCTTTTATGGAGCGCGCAAGGCGCACCGCTTTACATTTCACGCAAGCCACAGGCCGGCGCGGCGCGGCAAATGTGGGATGAAGCGCGGCAGAAGGAGATAGAGGAATATCGCCGCCTGCTTTACGTGGCGTTGACGCGCGCGGCCGAGCGGCTCTATATCGGCGGCTGGGCCGGCGCGCGCACGGAAAGCGAAAGCGCGGAGGAAAGCTGGTACGCACTGGCGCGGCGGGGCTTGCAAAATCTGCATGAGCCGGAAAGCACGGACAAAAACGGCCCGCCGGCAGATATTGTTTTGGCGGATATAGAAACAAGCATCCCGCAAGCAGAACAACTGGGTTCCCCTCCCCTTGCGGGAGGGGTCAGGGGAGGGGTTCTCTCAACAAAACCAATCTATGAGATTGCGGCACGAACCCCCCACCTAGCCTCCCCCGCACCCGGCTCCGCTAAAGCTACGCCGGGTCTGGGGACTAGGTCCGCCGAAGCCTCTGGCGTAGGCGGAAGGGGGGAGGAACACGTGCGTCATTCGTTGCCGGATTGGGCCCGCCAACCAGCGCCCGCCGAAGCCGCGCCGCAAAGGCCGCTGGCGCCGTCGCGTATGGCGGCGGAGGCCGAGCCGCCCGCGGCCTCGCCGGATATTCTGTTCGCGCGCGGGCGTATCATTCACCGTTTGCTGGAAAGCCTGCCGGATGTCGAAGATACAAAGCGCGATGCTGCCGCCGCGCGATTTCTCGCCAATCCGCAGCATCGGCTGCCGCCGCAAGAGCAAAAGGAAATCGCCGCCGAAGTGCTGGCGCTTTTACGCGCGCCCGACTATGCGCCGCTCTTCACACCCGGCAGCCGCGCCGAAGTGGCGCTGGCGGGCTATTTCGAAGGAAAACCGGTGGCCGGCCAGATCGACCGTTTGTGCGTGCAGGAAGATGCGGTGTGGATCATCGATTACAAATCCAACCGCCCGCCGCCCCAGCGAGTGGAAGACGTCTCGCCTGCGTATCGAAAGCAATTGGCCGCCTATCGCGCGGTGCTGGCGGATATTTACCCGGGCAAGCCGATTCGGTGCTTTTTGCTATGGACCTACGGGCCGAGCCTGATGGAAATTTCCAAAGAAATTTTATCTAGCTTGGTCTAAATGCTGTGTGGAATTTACTACCAGCAATTTTTATAGTTTCGGGCTTCAATCTATCAAATTCGACCTCATCCATGCCTATTTCCACGGCAATAATCGATGCGGCGGCAACAATGACAAGCGCACGAGCGTATCTAGGCGGTGCAGTTAGCCCTGCAACCCAGCGGCTGACTACAGGCAGTTTCGCTGGCAAAACTTCTGCAAGTCTACTTTGTCTTACTCCATATTCGTTTACAGCAAGCTGCAGAAGCGCATGAAAAAGTTCGCGGTTAGGAAGGCTTTCTATCACAGAGGATCTTAACAGCATTTCCATAAAGCCGCGTTGTTCCAAACGTCTCCTTTGGCAAAGCTCTTCGGTAAAAAGCTTTAAATCCATTTTTGTAATCCTGCCCTAGCAATAAATCCTACATAGCTTTAGAAGTACCATTTTTTACGACACAATGAATGCGTTGACAACGTAACTTGAAAGAGACTTTGATAACCATTAACCATAAGTTAGTCTGCTTCATTCTAATAGTATGAACAATCTGTTATTCTCTATGAAGGAGTCTCCATGTCCGCCGCCACAAAGCCCGTTACTGACGCCAGTTTCGATTCCGATGTGCTGAAAGCCACGCAGCCCGTTCTGGTCGATTTCTGGGCCGAATGGTGCGGGCCATGCAAGCAGATCGGCCCGATTCTCGAAGAGCTCGCCGGCGAGATGCAGGGCAAGCTCACCATCGCCAAGATGAATGTGGACGAGAATCCGATGACACCCTCCAAATACGGCATCCGCGGGATTCCGTCGCTATTGCTGTTCAAGAACGGGCAGCTGGCGGCGCAGAAAGTGGGCTCTCTGCCGAAGCCGGCCTTGCAGGCCTGGCTAAAGGAGCAGGTTTAATTTGTTGCTTGACTAAATTGTTGTACGTTTCCGGTACAAGCTCATCAATGAAGCCATTTACATCGACTGGTTGGTCTTTACCGCAATTACATACAGCGATGGCAGTATCCAAATGCGCTCGGGTGAATTCATTTAATCGAAGAGTAATCTTAATTTTTTTATCCGGACTCATGAATTTCAGCTAAGGCGAGTCAAACTCGCCGGGCGGCGGGTCGATCGGCACATTCAGTTCTTCCAGCAGTAAATCCTCATTAGTCAATTTCATCTGACCGATAGTGAAATGCTCGGGCGCGCCGAGTTCGGGATCGAACACGTCCATCTCGAACGGCGCAATCTTGATGTCGGTGCGGAACAGTGCGTTCTTGAACACCACCGTCGCCGTCAGGGTGAAAAGCTGGTCGCGGCCGATGCCCTTGTAGGTGACGGGAATCAACCGCTCGGCGACATCGGCTTTTTCCTTGGTGTTGGCGTTCGAGAGCCACACGACTTCGTCCGGCTTCTCCACGATGATGAAGCGGCCCAATTGCCCGCGCACATAATGAAAAAAGAATTTGGCATAAGGGATCACCGTCTTGCGGTCGAGCTTGATTGGCGCGCGTTCGTTGACGCTGTAGATCGGCTCGTTGGTCCAGTTCATCAGGCTGATATCGCCGGGCTTGTAAAGTATGTAGCGCGTGTTGGGCGGCGGCAGGGTGGTATCGGCCAGAGCGTAGAATTTGAATTCGTCGTAAAACGGCACGCTCGCGACCTGAATGACGGTCTTGTCCGGCGGCAATTTGACCGGCGCGATATCGCCCGCGATATCTTCCAGCAGCTTTTTGCTGGCGGCGGGATCGAGGGTCTGGAATTTGAGGTCAATCATGTTAGGGGCTAGGTGCTAGGTTAACTACTAGCTGCTAGGGTTAAGATAAAAACATACTTCATGTCTTACTATCAGAAAAAATTCTAACATTCCAGCTTCCTTATACTTTCTTCCTAGTAGCTAGTAGCTAGCACCTAGTCCCTATGCTTTAACGATCGTCGCCAATTCGCCCGCCACGTCGCTGGCGCCAAGGGCAATGCGGGCTTTCAGCATGCGGCTGACGAGATCGCGCATTTTTTCGCGATCGTCGGCGGCTAGATGATCTTCGCCTTCCTTAATCATAGCGGCAAACTCTTCCTTGTCGGGGAACAGATAGGGCTCGCCGGCGAGGCGCTTGTACCAGGTATAGATATAATCCTTGTCGCGCCAGGCCACGCTGAAAAACAGATCGCGCATTTCGGACAGATGCAGATCGGCATCGTCATAAGCGTCTGCGATACCATCATCGACGATGCGCTGCACCTTGGTGACGTGATTGTCGAAACGTCCGGATTCGTTTTTGTCGGCATGGGCACGCGCCACGCGATTGAAGACGGCCGTGATCTTGCCCAAACGCCGCTGCAGTGTGGCACCGCGATGTTTTTTGCCAACGCGCGCGATATCCTGGCGAATGAAGCGCGATTCCTCGGCCACGCGGCGGATGGTCTCGGCGTCGTCATTGGCTTCATCGAGCGTTTCGCGCTGCTCAGTGAGACGTGTCTTGAGTAATTGCACTTCGGGACCGCCTTCGGGGCCGAGCGCGGCCGCCACATCGCCCCATTCCTCCTCGCCCTGCTTGAGGATGACGTTGGCGAATTTCTGGCCGCCTTCGGCATCGAAAGATTGCTGTCCCGCCTGCGGCGCGTAAAAGCGCGGCGCCTTGAGCTCGATCGCCTTGCCGCCCTCGCCGATTTTCACCGTGGCCTGCAATATGCCGCTGTCATTCATGCGCCAGTGAAAGGCGATCGGATCGCCCTCCTTCACTTCCGCGCCTTCAGGCAAATCGTCGCCGGTGATGCGGAACAGGCCGACACACAGATTGAGATCGACGCGCTCGGGATATTCGACCTGAAACAATTCGAAATTGACCGTGCCGGCCTCGCGCGGCTTGAGATTGCGTGCGCTTTTGAATTTGGCATCGCCTTCAGCCGGCAACAGGTCGCCTTTCTTGATAATCGGCAGCAGGATGTTTTCCTGCGCGGTCGGGTTATCGAGCGCCTTCACCGCAATGGTCTGCGCGGCCGGGATGCTGCCGGTCGAGGCGACCAGGCGCGTGATAGTAAGCGTCTGGTCATGCTGCGGCAGCGCTTCGCCCTTTTCGTCCAGCACGCGCACATCGAATTTATGTTCGCTCATCTCCTTGAGCGGCACCGAAATGGTGAGCTGATCGGTCAATGGCAATTTGCCGGAATCCCAGTTTTTGGATTTGATCTGCAACTGGCGCCCGGCCGGCATTTTGCCCTTCATATTGAGCGTGATGATGGTTTTGTCGTCGGGCGTGCGCGCGGTGTAATTGAACAGGAGATTCGGCTCTTCCGGCACCGGCGCGGTCGCCTGTTTGGGCTTTGGCTTGCTGACATTGTCCGTACCCCATTGGCGACTTTCGCAATAATAGGCCGCACCGACGGCGACAGCCGTCATCGGGTCGGATTTGAGATCGGCGGCGATGCCGAGCTCGGTTGCGACCATCTCGCGCACCAGCGGAATGCGGCTCGGCCCGCCGATGAAGACGATGCGGTCGATATCCTCGTTCTTATAATTGTTTTCTTCCAGCAGATTGCGGATCATGTTGATCGTCTGCATGACGGGCTCGCGGATCATTTCCTCGAATTTCGCGCGCGTGAGCGGCGCCTCAAGATAAATTTCCTTCTCGCCTTGATCGACCATGCGGATATCGGCATCGGGCGCAAAGACGGAAGCCACTTCCATAGTCGAGAGATCGATCTTGGCTTTCTCGGCGGCGAGCTGCGCGACGCGGATCAGGCGCTGATATTGCTTGTCGCGCTGGAAATTGTCCGGCAGGTCGAAAGTCTGCATAAGCCACGGGCGCACGACTTCATTGACGATCATGCGGTCAAAATCGCGGCCGCCCAGCATATTGATACCCTGATGGGCGACGATATTGACTTCGCCATTGATGGCTTGGGCGAGCGCAACGTCGAAAGTGCCGCCGCCGAGATCATAAATCAGAAACTGGCCGGAACGTTTGGCGCCTTCCATTGCGGTGAGCGCCGCTGCGATTGGCTCCTGCAAAAGATCGACGCGCTCGAGGCCGGCGAGCTTGGCGGCGCGCAGGGTTGCTTCCGATTGCATCTGATTAAAAGCGGCGGGAATGGTGATGACGGCGCCGGTGACATCTTTATTGCCGGTTTCCGTCTCCGCTTGGCCTAGAAGCTGGCGGATGATTTCGGCGGAACATTCTTCGGGCGTCAATGTGATCCCCGCGCCCTTGATTTCGATGGGCGTCGAGGTGCCCATTAGCCGCTTGAAACCAGCGGCGACATTGTCGGGCTCGATCAGCGCCTGATCGTGCGCGCGGCGTCCATAAAGACGGTGCCCGCGCTTGTCGACATAGATGACGCTGGGCAGTGCCTCGCCGCCGTCGGCCGGACGAAAAACGCGCGGTTTTCCATCCTCAATGCCGGCGATCACGCTGTTGGACGTGCCGAGATCGATGCCGAGATACATGCGGTGGTTTTAGCCGTTATCTCTTAACAAAGCTTTGCCTGAAAAATCAGCCTTATTTTTGCAGGGGAAATTGGTTAATGCAATGTTTTCATTTGCCTTGGCGTTTCTATATTTTGTAGTGTTCAGCCAATAAAGAAAAAGGAATTTTGTCTTCGAGGTTTAAGGATCAGACAATGGCCGATGCTAAACACAAGCCATCGAGTGGCATCAACGATCTCGCCGATTATTTGGCCGCGCAAAATGTCGCTACAGGAAGAAATCAGACGAGACCCGGCCAAATTCTTTACGGAACGGAGTGGGTAAACGCGCCAAGTGAAGTCGTGATGCTCACTCGTTTTGCCATTTACCACGCGGATGATCTCCTTCTTGGAAATGCCGGTTCTCTTGAAAAGAACATTGATTCGTTGCATCTGGGTCAAGGCGAACATAAACTCCGATACGATTGTTTGGTCGCCCTTAGCAAAATGCCGGATTACACCGCATCAGATGGCAAAGAGTTAGATTTTCAACATATTCGCATTTTTGCTATGGACGTGCTTGGGCTGTTCATGAGAGATGCAACCGATGATCGAGCTGCTGTTATTGATGGCGCAGTGGGAGATGTGTTTCTTCAGGCATTAAAGAAATGCAAAGACGACGATTGGACAGACGATGCACCTGTCTCGGTAGCACTTAATGGCATTATGGGTTTAATAGACCTGCATCCAGACATTTTTAAGCCAATCGGCCCGGAAATAGTCGAAACAATTGTTGAAGGCTTTATGACAGTCTTGGGAAGTTTACATCCCGGAATACATAGTATGTATGGCGATGGCCGCGATGTTTTGGATCAAATAAATAAAATTCCCGATCTAAAATATCTGATTACAAAGGATGCTGCAGAAATAATTGCAGGACAAACACCGGCGCGGATGGTTGCCAATAATCTACAACGGCCAATCCCCTAAGCCACCGCCCCCATACTTCCCCCTGCCCGAAACCGATCCATATAAGTCGGCAAAATAACTTCCAGCGCCGTTGGAGCAATGCCGAGATCGCGCAGGGTTTTCGCCTGCCGGTCGTAAATAATATTATCTGTTTTTAAGAGCTCGACCTGGTCGCGGGTGATGAGCGGGCGCGGCAGCGGTAATATCTCATGCAGCGCCGCATGCGCTTTCGCGAAGCCCCACGGCATGTTGAGCAGAGGGCGGTGGCGTCCCGTCACCTGCATCATCAATTCGAGCAACTCGCGGAAACTGTAAACCTGCGGCCCGCCGAGCTCATAGATATTGGCCCGCGCTTCGGGCTTTTTCAGGATACGAGCGGTCGCCGCGGCGACATCGCCCACATAGACCGGCTGGAATTTCGTTTCGCCGCCGCCGATCAGGGGTAGCGCCGGAAAAAATTGCGCCAGCGTGGCGAACAGATTGAAGAAATTATCTTCCGGCCCGAACACGATGCTGGGACGCAAAATATCGGCCTCGGGAAAGAAAGCGCGCACCGCCTGCTCGCCCGCCGCTTTGCTGCGCGCGTAGCTTGAGGACGAACCGGCGTCGGCGCTGAGCGCCGACATGTGAATGAAGCGCCGCGCGCCCTGTTCTTTTGCCAGACGCGCGATGCGCGCAGCGGTCTCCACATGAATGGCCTGAAACGTATTGCGCCCGCGCTCGAACAAAATGCCGATCAGATTGATGACGGCATCGGAATTGCCGATGGCGGCCGCGACCGAGGAGTCGCTGCGCACGTTACAGGCGATCGGCACGATCTGGCCGACATCGCCGGCCGGCTTTAACGGCAGAGCCTTTTCCGGATCGCGCGTCGGCACGCGGATGATGCAGCCCTCGCGCGCAAGCAACCGCACGACATGCCGGCCGATAAAGCCGCTGCCGCCGAAGATGGTGAGTTGTTTGATTTTTATCATGAGAAGCAACGAATGATGTGTTAACCATAGATTTGCGCAAGATTAGACGCAATTTTTTACCACAACAAGATGCCCTCTCTCTTTACAGCTTGCTTAAAGAGCGCAAATGTTCCGCCATTATTATAAAATATCGCGAGGCGAAATATGAACGCTGGTAACGGCAGCATCATGCAGATCATCATGTTGCCCGGCAATCCGGGTTTCAATGCTGATTTGCGACGCTATCTCGAAACGAATTATCCAAACGAACAGGATTTTTTGCCCATCGATGCCGGCTTTTTTTCCAATGGCGAAGGCCGAATAAAGATAATCGAAAACGCCCGCAGCTCGAATGCCTTCGTCGTGCAATCAAGCAGCGGTTCCTATCCCGGTCTATCCACACCCGAAGAACAGCAAAAGCATCTTGAAAGAGTCGGGGCCATTCTTTCAAGCTGGCGCGTTTTACAAGGCCACGAAAACGCGGAAGTGCGGCAAGCCGCTACAAGTCTTTTGTTCGGCCTCACCGGTATAGAAGCCCTTGACCAGTTGGGCGAAGACCGTTTGAGCGCTTTTTTGCTTAGCCAAACAAAAAAATCGGTCAATGACGACTTCATGCTTTTTTTGCTGACGATGGATGCGCTTGTCCGCGCGGATGCCGCCTCCATTCGCGGCGTGCTGCCGTTCATGCCGTATCTGCGGCAAGACAGAAAAAATCAACCCCGGGTGCCCATATCGGCCAAGCTGGTGGCTAATATCATCCAGAGGGCCGGCGGCAATCATTTTAGAGGGTTGGTAACCTCCGAAATGCATGTCCCACAGGAACAAGGTTTTTTTGATTGCTCGGTTGATAATCTTTTAATGGCGCCTTTATTCGCGGCCGATATCCAGGCAACCATGAAACGTCGCGGTTGGGGGCCGGAAAATATCGTCATCGTTTCCCCCGACCTTGGTGGCGAAAAGCGCGCCGAAAACATAGCCGCGTTTCTCGGCATTGATGTCAGCGCCTACAAAAAAGAAAGGCTGGAGAATCTAGAGCCCAAAAACACGTTACTGGTTCCCTACGGCAGCAACGGATACCAAATAAAAGGAAGACATCCGATTTTGATCGATGACATTGTCGATTCCGGCAATACGCTTAAAAACGTTGCCGAAGATCTGAAAGAAAAAAAGGCAGCCGACGTCACGGCTTATGTCACGCACGGCGTTCTGACGCCCCCCGCTGTCGATATTCTAAGCGGGCCCGCCATAGATCAGCTCATTCTTACAAATACTCTTGAGCAGCCGCCTTATGTCACGCACCTCGTTCATCAAGGTAAAATTGCTTTCATCAATGTAGCTCCTCTGTTTGGCGAGGCCATGCGCGCGGCTGCGCTGCCGTATGGGCACCAGGCGGGCACCGTATCGAGACTTTTTGAGATCGGGCCGGTCCGGCAAATCTGCGAGAAAGCCGGCGTGAGATTGGGCGAGCATGTAAAATTGCCCGCTCCAAATACCTAAAAGCTTCGCAAAACCATTGATTGAGCGGCTATTTTTATTGTTGAAATTCAGCAATAAGTTGCTAAAGAAAGGGCGTTCGTTCAATTTTATGGGAATTCATTATGCAAGCGCCCTTTCATAGCCAAACCGCAGATTTCGTTGCCCACTTTCTATTATTGAGCAGAGCGCTCGTCACACAAGCTGTTCCGGATCGCCCTGAGGGCCAACCGATCAGGCTGAGCTGGGGCGATGAATCGCGGGAGTTAATAGGACGGCTGGTTACGGCTTTGGAAGCCGGTCCTTTGCACGAAACTTTTTCTTCCATTGCAACATCGGTTTCCGCGCGCATCCGCAGTGGAAAATTAAAACTGGGGTTTACCGGGGATGCTCGCCCTCAAGTCATTTCAGATGCCGATGGCGATATAATTATTCTGTCATTGCCCGTAAAAATGGATCACGCGTCTGGACAAACTCTGGCCTGCGATTTCCTAACTCAACTGCAAAGACTTCCGATCAGGGCAGCCGCACCGGGCTAAGATCGGCTCTTTTTTCTTTTAAATCCCGCCCCTTGCGGGATGCTCCGGGGATAGCTTAAGTTGTCCCCGCCAAAGCAATGCCCAGGTGGCGGAATTGGTAGACGCGCAGGTTTCAGGTACCTGTGGCAGCGATGTCGTGGAAGTTCGAGTCTTCTCCTGGGCACCAGGCTTCGCGAGCGCAGCGAGCGAAGCCTGTCCGGCGTAGCCCCCGAAGGGGGCGAAGACGGACTGGTTGCCGCGCTCGCTTCGCCTGGCGCGGCCATCTACAAAACGTAAGCAGACCGGCTAAAAACAGGACCAAACCATGACCAACACCCTCCACCGCGGCGATATTCCGGCTGATCTCAGCTTCGGCACAAGCGTCGCGATCGATACCGAATCGATGGGGCTCGATCCCAAGCGCGATCGCCTGTGCCTCGTGCAGCTCTCAGCCGGCGACGGCGACGCGCATCTGGTTCAGCTTTTGCCAGGGCAATATCAGGCGCCCAATTTGCGCAAATTGTTCGGCGATCCGCAGGTGCTGAAAATTTTTCATTTCGCGCGCGCCGACATGGCGACGCTTAAATATTATTTCGGCGTCATGCCGGTGCCGGTCTATTGCACCAAGGTCGCTTCGATTTTCGTGCGCACTTTCACCGAGCGCCACAGCCTCAAGGACTTGAGCAGAGAATTGCTTGGCATCGATATGCCGAAGGAGCAGCAAACATCGGATTGGGGCGCCGAGAAACTGACCGACGAGCAGCTCAAATATGCGGCGTCTGACGTTCTGCATTTGCACAAAATCAAGGCGCGGCTGGATGAAATGCTCGCGCGCGAAGGGCGCACCAAGCTCGCGCAAGGCTTCATGGATTGTCTGCCCTGGCGGGCCGAGGCCGATCTTGCAGGCTGGAAGGATATCGATATCTTCGCCCACAAGCCGCTGGCAAAACCGGGCTAAAAGAACGGCTTAATCGCGTTAACCGTGAAAAAACGCGAAACTAAAGCCAATTGGATTAAGGCGTCTTTTTCAAGTAAACTGCGCCTATCATGGCCCCGGAACCGCAAGAAATCGAACTGTTAGAAGAGGATGCACCGGCAACGGTCGCCGATCCTTTAAGCTTTATTCGGCCGCGCCAGCGCCAGGCGACGAGCGCCAAGCGCAATCGTATCGTCGGCTGGTTGCGTCTGGTCTTGCCATTCGCCGTTTTTGCCGTTCTGGCGGTGCTTATCGTGTGGCCGATGATCGAGCCAAATAAAATAAAAGCAATTGTCATGAAAAACGCGCCGGATCTTGTGATCCGCAATTTGCATTTCACCGGCCTCGACACCAACAACGAACCGTATTCGCTGACCGCGCTCAAGGCCACGCGGCCCGGCGGGCTCAAGAATATTTACGACTTCGACAATCCGCAGGGTGAAATCACGCTCGCGAACGGGTCCTGGCTTTCGGGCAAGGCGCAATATGGCCGCTTTGATCAGGACACGCGCCGGTTGTGGCTCGGCGGCGATGTCGAACTTTTTCACGACAAGGGCTATCAATTCACCACCGATGAAGCGCAGGTCGATCTCAACGGCAACAACGCCTGGGGCGCGAGTCCGGTTCTGATCCAGGGCGGCTTCGGCGAAATCCGTGGCAAGGGTTTCCGTATGCTCAACTCCGGCAAGGTTATGGTCATTACGGGCCCCGCACAGGCGACGCTCGATTTGCACAGCAGCAGTGCCTCTGATAAACCGTCCACGTCTGTTCGCTAGCCACTAATCACTCAGGGATTCAGGCGCATGCGCCTTCTCTTATATGCCTTTTGCATCGGGCTGGCCGCTTTCGTCGCGCGTGGCGCCGAGGCTGCCGACAAGCCACCTCCGAAAGGCCCCGGTACCGGCCATATCGAGGTGACGGCCGACGACAGTCTCGAATGGTATCAGGACAAGCGGCTTTACGTGGCGCGCGGCAACGCCAAAGCGGTGCGCGGCGATTTGACGGTCGAGGCTGATGTGCTGACCGCCCATGAACGCGAAGCGCCGCCGAAGGGAGCGAAGGCGAACGCACCGGAGAATGCCCCGGAAAATGCCCCGGCGTCGGAAGCGGCCACACCAACCGGCGATAGCGGCACCGGCGATATCGACAAGATGACCGCCGAAGGCCATGTACATGTCAGCACGCCGAAATCCAACATCTATGGCCAGCACGGCGTTTACGATCTGGTCCAGCACGTCACGTATGTTACCGGCGACGATCTCAAATATCAGACGGAGGAAGAAACCGTCACCGCCAAACAATCGCTGGAGTATTGGGAAAACAAAAAAATCGCGGTGGCGCGCGGCAATGCGGTTGCCGTGCACGGGGACCGGCATGTGGAAGGCGATGTGCTTACGGCCAAATTCCGCGATCTGCCGAACGGCAAATCGGAAATACACACGATGCGGGCGGACGGACATGTCGTCGTCATTACCCACAATGATATTTCGCGCGGCGACCGGGCCGTCTATGACCTCAACCGCAATATTGCCATCATCACCGGGCATGTGCGCATCACCCGTCCCGACGGCATGCAATTGAGCGGCGATGTCGGCGAGGTCGATTTCGCCACCAATCAAAGCCGCCTGCTGAACCAGGGCAAAGGAACCCGCGTGCGCGCGCTTTTGACCGATAAATCGGGCCCCAAGAAAGCGGCGGCGGTGCCGGCCGCGCCATGAAAACATCCGGAAAAATCATTCCTTTCGCCGGCAGCGAAAGCGAAGCCCCGCCGCTGCTTGCTCCTGCCGAGGGTCATGGGCTTGTCGCCGAGCATCTCGGCAAGCAATATCGGCGCCGGCCGGTGGTGCATGATGTTAGCCTGTGGCTGCAGCGCGGCGAGGTGGTAGGCCTGCTTGGCCCCAACGGCGCCGGTAAGACCACCTGCTTTTATCTTTTGACCGGCCTCGTGAGGCCCGATACCGGCACCATTTTGATGGATGGGATGGATGTCACGCTGTTGCCGATGTATCGCCGCGCGCGGCTTGGCCTCGGCTATCTGCCGCAGGAGGCCTCGATCTTTCGCGGGCTTTCGGTCGAAGACAATATCCGCGCGGTGCTTGAAGTGATCGAGCCCGATCGCGACACGCGCGAGATGATGCTCAACGAATTGCTGGCCGAATTCGGCATCACCCATTTGCGCCGCGCGCCGGCGCTGGCGCTTTCGGGCGGCGAACGGCGGCGGGTGGAAATCGCGCGCGCGCTCGCCTCCCAGCCGCATTTCGTTCTGCTCGACGAGCCTTTCGCCGGCATCGATCCGATTGCGCTCGGCGATATCCGCGATCTCGTCATGCATTTGCGCGACCGCGGCATCGGCGTGCTGATCACCGATCATAACGTGAAGGCGACGCTGGAAATCGTGGATCGCGCCTACATCATCCATGACGGCAAGGTGCTGATGGAAGGCAATCCTTCGGAGATCGTGGCGCATGCGGATGTACGGCGCGTGTATCTCGGCGAAGAATTTCGGATGTAAAGGTGACGGGTAAGGATTTGAGCGCAGAGAAATTCGCCATCGCGAACGAGATTTCTCAGACCGAGGCGGCGGCGGCGCGTGCATCCGTCAACAGTTTCGATGTTTTCGATACGCTGATTGCGCGGCGCTGCATCGAGCCCTTCCGGATTTTCGATCAGGTGGGCGCCAAGACGAACAGGCCCGATTTCACCGCGCAGCGCCGCCGCGCCGAGGCTTCTCTCGCACACGGTCCGCATACGATCGACGATATTTACCGCGAGCTCGCACGCAATCTTGGCCTCTCCGAAGAAGAAGCGGCGGCGCTGAAGGAGGCCGAGATCGCGGCCGAATTGGATGCCGTCATTCCCATCGCCGAAAATATCGCACGCGTGAAAGATGGCGATCTTCTGCTTTCGGATATGTATCTTGGTGAAGCGAATGTGCGCCGCCTGCTAGCCAGGGCCGGCTTCGACAAAAATGTCGGCGTGATCGTCACCGCCAGCGGCAAACGCTCGGGCGAATTATGGCCGAAACTGCTGACGCATTTTTCCATCGCACGGCATCTCGGCGACAGTGAGCATGCGGATGTCGCGATGCCATCGCGCTTTGGCATCGTCTGCGATCACACGCGCATTGCCACCATTACCGACATGGAATCCTGGCTGCTGAAAGCGGGCTTGCGCGAATTGGCGGAGCTGACGCGCGAAGCGCGCTTGCGTAGCTTTCATGCCGATCCGGTGCGGCGGCATTTGCAACTGATTCAGATTTATTTGAACTTCCCGATCCTGCTTTTATCGTCAATTCGTTTGCTGCGCCGGGCACGGGAGCAGAATATATCCCGCCTTCTGTTTGCCAGCCGCGATTGCAATTTGTGGCTGCCGCTCGCACGCCTGATCGCCAGCCGCATGAATAGCGAATGCCGGATGGATTATTTTTACACCAGCCGCAAGGCGCGTTTGCAGGCCTCGCCCGATTATCTCGCTTATGCACGCGCTTGTCTCGGCGCCAGCGGCATGGTCGCGGATATTTGCGGCACCGGCTGGTCGATGGCGCTTTTGATGAAGGCGCTGGGTCTGGAACAAAGCTATGCTTTTTACATTCACCACACCAAACCGCTGGCGATTTACGAAAACAGCCGGTCGACGCCTCCAGGTTGCGCCGTTCATTCCATTATCGGCCCGGACCAACAGGGATTGAGCAACCCGCGCTTCGAGATGTGCAATTACGCCGAACATGGCTCGGTGCGCGATGTGCGTTACATTGAGGGTGGCGGGGTGATGCCGCTTTTCGACGCCGACAGCCGGCCCGCAGCGGTGCTGGAATTGGTGAGCGAGCAGCGCCGCAGCTTCGCTTCCATAATTGAACTGGCGAAAACGGCGCCGCTTGCTGCGGTGCTGGCACTGGATGATCGCGCAATCGGCGAAATCATTCTTGAACTTTACGGCATGCTGTCGCGGGATAATGTGCTGCCCGGCATCTATAGGACGTCACACCAGGAAGAAGATACGCGCGTTCTGCGAGAGTTAGGGCTGAGCTAGGTCCAGGCCACGCTGGTGGTGGCTTTTTTCTCGGGCGCGAAAATTTTGGCGAGAAGCTGAACGATTTCCTTGAGCGGCTCCCAGGCCAGGTTGCGGCTGTCGGCTAGACGCTTCGCCATCACTTCCCAGCAATAAGAGGCGTGGCCGATTTTGCCCAGGCTGTTGCCGAGCTCCCAATACATCTGGGTACTCTTTTTCAGGAACGTAACAAATTCGACCGAGCTTACCTTGAGCTTGAACATCTTGTCGTAACTGTCCTGATATTCTTTGAGGATGCTATCGGCCTTTTGCCACTCGGCGCGCAGCTGGGTGCGTGCCAGATCGAGCGTTTCCTTCATCTCGTTGCGCTCGTTCGCCGGCACGCCGGCGGCCGGAAATTGCAGGTCTTTCAGCCAGGTCAATAATTTAACGAAATTCGGTTTGGTGCGTTCATACTGAAATGCATAGAAATTAATGCCCTTCCAGGCCGAGAAAATTTCCAGGGCTTCGTTCACCGGCAAGCGGAAAGCCTTGATCAGCGGATCAAGCGCCTCGAGATCGCGCGCTTCCCAGATTTTATCGATCAAACGGCGCGCGCGGTCATCGGAGGAAACCGTATCGGGAAAGGCCGCGCGCACCAAGGGCTCGAACCGCGCCAGAATGAACGTTTCGATTTCTTTCCACATTTCCGGGCTTACCTCGAAATAAGCCTCGTTGATGACGATTTTCTCGTTGAGAAAAACGTCTTTCAGCAAAAATGGATCGAGCGACGGCAGCCGGTCAAGCACGGCGAGAATGCGCATATCTTCGACGAGCATATCTTTATTCAAGGCACCTTCACCGAAATGTTCGCGCAGGGCCGGTTCCAGATGTTTATCGTTGACGAAAATCGTGCGGCCGCCTTCGTAGATGTTGTTTTCATTGAAGGGAAAATAAAGTTTGGTGCCGATCGCCGATTTGGATTTGCGGCGCAAATCTTCAGGCATTGTATCCTTGATCAGGACCATGTTGTTGAACGGCCGATTGTGAAAGAAGGTGGGTGCGGACGAATCCTTGCCCAGAATCTGCTGCGTCATAGTGTTGCAGTTGAAGACACGGGGCGAACCCACATCGAGCATTGGCTTGAAATACTCTTTGGACATGTGGGGCGAATCCGGGCTGTGTTCTGTTCTCCCGATTATCTTTAAACCATCATGGTTAATAATCCAGCGCGGTGGCGGGCTTATTTTTGGGCACTATTTCCTTTTTACTTTCGATACTTATCGGTTACGATCTGGCATGGTTATGAAAGCCTATTCCAACGATAACATCTTGTTTTACAAGGACTTCTCCTGTAAAAAGTCCGCCATGCTTAACCAATTCACGCTCGCGAAAACCGGCGAAACGGCCACGGTCGAGACGTTGCAGCCTTCACATCGGGACGAGGTGCTGGCGCTGCACGACGCCACGCGCGCGGCGCTGTCCGAGGCGCAAAAGATGTTCGTGCTGCCGCAGCCGCCCGAATATTTCGATAAATTTCTGGCGCAAAAAAACGGCGTCATGCTCGGCGTGCGCGCCGGCGGCAAGCTTATCGCGCAACTGGCAATCATGGGCCCGCTGACGCTCGAGGAAGCCGTCGGCAAGCACGCCATCACGCGTAACCGCATTGCTTTTCATCATGTGAGCGCGCTCGATCATCTGGTCGCGATCAAATCCATGGCCGTGCATCCGGATTATCGCGGTAACGAATTGTCGCAACATATTCTGACGGCGGCGCTTGAATTGCCGCTGGTGCGCCAGGCGGATCATGCCTTCGCGCAAATCTCAAGCGACAATGTGCGCAGCTGGGAATTGTTCCTGAAAAACGGATTCGGCATCGTCGCGGCCGCCACCGATCCCGGCGACCAGAAAGGCCGCTTCATTCTGCAAAAACCGATGGAAGGTTTTACGTTCGACATGGCGCCTTCGGCCGACGATGTCGATCCGGCCGGCGATTTCTCCGCCATCGTGCGTCTTACGCAGCGCGAAGCGCTGATCGGCCGCATCGACGAAGAAGCCTCGCATGACGGCCTGCGTCTCGCCTTCTCCGCCAGCGCCGAACATTCCGGCCTGTTGCCGCGCGTGGTTGACGATAGGGCCTGATCTAAGCCCCAGTTTCAGCCTTCTCCGCCCTTCACCGGCACATAGCACTTGATCCGTGTGCCCTTGCCGACTTCGCTGTCGATTTCGATGCGGCCGCCATGCAATTCGATAAAGCTTTTGACGAGGCTGAGGCCGAGGCCGGCGCCGCTCTGACGCGCCTGCGAATTGGCGCGCTCGAATTTGCCGAACACGCGCTCGCGGTCGGATTCCGGAATGCCGATGCCGGTATCGGCCACCGCCAGCACGATCCAATCGTCGCGGCGCCGCGCTTCCAGCGTGATGCGCCCACCGGCCGGCGTGTATTTGATCGAATTGCTGATGAGATTGAAAAGCGCCTGCTTCATACGGTGCTCGTCCACATCGAAAGAGCCGATTTCGGAGGGGCAATCGATAATGATCTCGAGCGATTGCTGACGCGCCCATTCGGCCGTCATTTGCTTGGCCGCGTTGAGCAGATCGGCGACGGAGGTCATGCGGCGGTTGAGCGCCATGCGCCCGGCCTCGATGGTTGCCAGATCCAGCACGTCGTTGATGAGGAGCAAGAGGCGCTTGCTGGCTTCCTGAATGGTGCGCGTATATTCGATCTGGCGCTCGTTCAACGTGCCGAAATACTGATTGGTGAGAATTTCCGCAAAACCCATGATCGTATTCAGCGGCGTGCGCAATTGGTACGACACGTTGGCAACGAATTCGGATTTAAGCCGGTCGGCGGTGGCGAGTGCGGCGTTGCTGGCGCGCAAGGCCTGCTCAACGCGGATGGAATCGGTAGCATCCAGATAGCTGTTGAGCACGGCGCCGTCTGGTAGCGGCACCGTGATGTAATCGATGATCGCGTGATCGGCGCGCTCGATGCGGCCCTTGCGCGCGCTGCGATCGAGCGTGTATTCGACCATCTCGTTCTTGAAGCTGCTCCAGTTGGCGCCGAAATTGAACAGCGGCTTCATATGCTCAAGCAGATCGGCGATATGCGGCGTCGTTTCGAGATAATCGGGCGGCAATTTCCAGATGCGCGCGAAGGCAGGATTGAAGAGGCGCAATTTGCCATCAGGCCCGAACACGGCGATGCCCTCGGCGAGATTGTCGAGCGTCTCGCGCTGCACGGCGATCAGCGTGTTGTAGGAGGATTCGAGCGCCAGCTTGTCGGTGACATCCTCATGCACGAACATGATGCCGCCGAAAGGATGTGGCACCGCCAGAATGCGCAAGGATGTGCCGTCGGGCAGATGCATCAAATCCTCGCGTGGTTCGAGCAAGGAGGTGAACAGCGCCATGCGTTCTTTTTTGTAGCGCTGGAAGTCGGCCTGTTCCGGCGCGCGGCGGCGCGTGCGCAGATCCTCGAGAATTTCGCCGAACGTCGGCTTGCCCTGCAGGAAGCTTTCCTCGGCTTCCCACAAGCGTTGATAGGCGCGGTTGAAAAATTCGAGCCGCATGTCGGGCCCGTAGATCGCGATCGCACTACCCAGATGCTCCAGCACCTCGTGATGCGCGGCGAGATGGCGCTGCAATTCGGTTTCCTTTTCCTCTTCCGAGGTGACGTCCATCGCATAGCCGAGCAGCGCCTGAATTTCACCACCATCGCCTTTGACCGGAATTTCGGTGACCGCGAGCAGCCGCCGTTTGCCGGCGACGATCACATGGCGCCGCTCGTCTTGCGCCGTCCCGGCACTGACGGCACTCGCGGCCAAAGCCTTGCCGCTGCCGCCGCGCGTACCCTCGGGCACAAGTTCGAGCTGGTCGCGCATGACGATCCCTGGTGCGACGTCGAGGGCTTTTGCATAGGCATGATTGCAGAGAATAAGTTTCAAATCGGCCGAACGCACCCACAGTGGAAACGGCATCCCGTCGAGCGCCGCCTGCACCGCATGCAGCCTTTGTTCGACACCGACCCGCGGCTCGCCGCCCCCCTCCGCCGTTACGGTGAGCGTATCTTCGCTGAACCATAAAACATCGAATTGCGGTCCTTCGCGGTCAATCTTGAGGCGGCGCCCGATGATGCGGATTTTCTTGGCGTCGCGCGCCCGCTCGGCCTGCAGCGTAAACTCCTTGCCGGTCTGCTGCAGGTTGCGGAAGGCGACGACGAAATCGGCGCTGTCTTTGAGCGCGGCGACGAGATCCTCGAAATGCGCGATTTTCTCGACACCGAGGACGCGCGGGCGCGTGGCCTCGCGCAACAATCCCTGCAGTGTGAAAAGGCAATAGCCGGCAGGCGCCGCCTGTAACATCGCCTGCAAACGCTCGATGATGAAACGTATCTGGCGCGATTGCAGCTCGCGCTGGCTCAGGCGCATGCCCAGCACATAGGCGAGAATGCCGAATCCAAGCGCAATGGCGGCAAATCCGGTGATCGTCAATTCCGGCCCTGTCATGCCGGTACGGTCGCCGATCGTCAGAAGCAGCCCGACGGCAACCGCATAGGCGAGGGCGAAAGGGGCAAGGGCAAGAGGCGACGAACGCGGCATAGTGAATCAGCCCACAATTTCCGTGAAAAGCGCGCGTTTATGTGCTTACGGCATCCGGGCCGCAAAAGAAATGGTTTTGGTTATGGTTAACGGCGTTTATACGGCGACGCAGGATGATGCCGCGCCGGCATATCGTCTATTTGACCAAATCATCCATTCTGCAATCAAGCGCCTTGGCAAGAGCCTTGTAAATGGCCGCGGTGCCTTTGCGCTTGCCGTTCTCGATTTGAGTCAGATAAACCCGGTTCATGCGGGCTTTTTTGGCAAGTTTTTCGGCTGTCAATTTGCGATATTTACGCCATGCGCGCACCGGATGATCGCCGTCGATCTCGGCATGGACGACATCGCCGGGAATGGTTTTTTCCTTGCCGGCCTTGATGCGGCGTAAACTTTCTTCGATTTCGCGCCGGACTTCCGGACGCAATTCATCCTCTTCCTCTTCGAACTTGGCCCGCGCGCATAGATTCTCGTATTCGTCGAGCGGTATGACGGCAAGTTTTTCTCCTTGAGGTGTCTTAATGATTTGCACACGATCCATCGTTGTCTCCTACCCGTACACATCCCGGCGGTGGCCTATTTTTATAATCCGAAGCGCAGAGTCATCCTGCTCAAAAATCACCCGATAATCACCGACCCGCAAACGCAAAGCATCGAGTCCTTTCAGTTTTTTGATCTGATTGGCCAAACTCACAGAATTGGCAGCATACAACTCTACTTTCTCGCTGATGCGCCGCCTGAGTTGGGGCGGCAATTCCAGCATCTGCCGCCGGGCCTTTGGCGTGTATTCAACGCGTAATGAATGTAGCATTTTGTTACATAAAAGTCAAGCTCAATATCGATACCGTTCCGGCTTGTACGGCCCCTGCTCCGGCACGCCGATATATTTGGCCTGCTTGGGCGAGAGCTTGGTGAGCCTGGCGCCGAGCTTATTCAGATGCAGACGCGCCACTTTTTCATCGAGCTGTTTGGGCAGGATATAAACCTTCTTTTCGTATTTGCCGGGATTTTGCCACAGCTCAATCTGCGCCAGCACCTGATTGGTGAAGGACGCGCTCATCACGAAGCTCGGATGACCCATCGCGCAGCCGAGATTGACCAGACGCCCCTTGGCGAGAACGATGAGGCGCTTGCCGTCGGGGAAAATTACCTCATCCACTTGCGGCTTAACTTCTTCCCATTTGAAATTGCGCAAAGCATCGATCTCGATCTCGGAATCGAAATGGCCGATATTGCAGACGATCGCGCGGTCCTTCATCTTGCGCATGTGATCGAGCGTGATCACGCTTTCATTGCCCGTCGCGGTCACAAAAATATCGGCGATGGGCGCGGCATCTTCCATCGTGACTACCTGATAGCCTTCCATTGCCGCCTGCAAAGCGTTGATCGGATCGATTTCCGTCACCATCACGCGCGCGCCGGCATTGCGCAAGGACGCGGCCGAGCCCTTGCCGACATCGCCATAGCCGGCGACGAGCGCGACTTTGCCCGCCATCATGACGTCGGTCGCGCGGCGGATGCCATCCACCAGGCTTTCGCGGCAGCCGTAAAGATTGTCGAATTTCGATTTGGTGACGCTGTCATTGACGTTGAAGGCGGGAATTTTGAGCGCGCCTTTCTCCATCATCTCGTACAAACGATGCACGCCGGTGGTGGTTTCCTCCGACACGCCGCGAATATCATTCAAAAGATCGGGAAATTTTTCGTGCACCTGTTTGGTCAAGTCGCCGCCGTCATCGAGCAGCATATTGGGCTTCCAGCCGCCTGGTCCGGCAAGCGTCTGATCGATGCACCACCAATACTCATCCTCGCTCATGCCTTTCCAGGCGAAAACCGGAATGCCCTTGGCGGCGATCGCGGCGGCGGCGTGATCCTGCGTCGAAAAAATGTTGCAGCTCGACCAGCGCACTTCGGCGCCAAGCTCGATCAGCGTTTCGATCAAAACGGCCGTCTGGATCGTCATATGCAGGCAGCCGGTGATGCGCGCGCCTTTCAGCGGCTTTTTGGCGCCATATTCCTCGCGCACCGCCATCAGGCCGGGCATTTCGGTTTCGGCGATGTTGATTTCCTTACGGCCCCATTCGGCGAGGCTCAAATCCTTGACCTTGAAATCATTCGATGACGATGTGCGTTGCGCGGCGGCGGATGACATGAAAACTCCCGTTTTTTGATCGAAGCGACGCTATAGCAGGCGTTCGCGCGGCTGGCAACGCGGCATACAATCAGCCGCGCTTGCGCTTTTCGGCCGGTTCTTCGGCGGGAATACCTTTTTGCAGTAACTCCCGGATTTCGCCTTCGTCCGTCTGATTCATGATCATTTCGGCGAAGGCCGAGGCGCGCTGGATCGAGGTTTGGGTGATTTCCTGCTTAACGGGCGGCAAGCGCAAGGGCGCCATCGAAAGCTCACGTAATCCCAAGCCAAGCAACAGTGCCGTTGCATGCGGATCGCCGGCCATTTCGCCGCAGAGGCTGACGGGGATATTGGCTCGCCAGGCTGCCGCGGCCGTGAACTGAATCAAACGCAGCACCGCCGGATGGAAAGGATCATAAAGATCGGCCACGCGATCGTCACCGCGGTCAATGGCCAACGTGTATTGAGTAAGGTCATTGCTGCCGATGGCGAAAAAGTCGCAGATGCGCGCGAGCGCATCGGCCGCCAGGGCCGCGCCCGGAATCTCGATCATGGCGCCGACCGGCGGCATGGCATCCGGCAATTTCACGCCGCGTCGTTCAAGACGTCTTTCGATTTGCATCAGCCGCCCGCGTACCTGCTTCATCTGGCTCACGGACGAAACCATCGGTATCAGAATACGCAGGGGTCCATAGGCCGAGGCGCGCAGAATTGCCGTGAGCTGTGTTTCCAAAAGCTTGGGTTCGCGCAACCCCAAACGGATCGCGCGCAGGCCCAATGCCGGATTGGCGCTTTCGCCCACCGCATCGCCGAGGGCCGTGGCCAGTTTTTCGCCGCCGACATCGAGCGTGCGGATGGTGGCCGGGCGTCCGTCGAGCTGATTGACCAGTTTGCGCAAGATCTCGAACTGCTCGTCTTCATCCGGCAGATCGGGCCGGTTCATGAACATAAATTCGGTGCGCAGCAGGCCGATGCCGGCGGCGCCCGATTCCAGCGCCGCCTCGACCTCGCGCGGCAGTTCAAGATTGGCTTGCAGATTGATCGCCGTGCCATCGCTGGTCACGGCCGGAACGTTTTTGAGCGATTTGAGCTTTTTGGTTTCGCGCTGCTGACGGGCCAGCTCCTGCTTATATTGCTGAAGCGTGGATTCCTTGGGGCGCAGGATGACGTCGCCCTTATCACCGTCGATGATGACAAGCTCGCCGGTGTTGACACCCTGCACCAGATCGGCGACACCGGCTACCGCCGGCAGGCCGAGGGCACGCGCCATGATCGCCGCATGGCCTTCGGCGCCGCCCAGCACCGCGGCGAAGCCCGCGACCAGTTCTGGATTCATAAGGGCCGTGTCGGCGGGCGTAATTTCCTCGGCCACGATTACGCTACCGGCCGGCGTTTTCTCGAACGGATTATATTGCTGCTGAAGAAGATTGCGGATAAGGCGCGTGCCGACCTCGGCCACATCGTCGGCGCGCGCGGCGAGATAGGCATCGTCCATCGCGGCGAAACTGGCCTTGAGCGCCGCGATCTGGCGCTGGATCGCGGCTTCGGCGTTGATGCGGTTTTTCTCGATCTGCTCCTCAACCCCGCGCACCAGCCGCGAGCCCGACAGCATGCCGCGATAGGCTTCGAGCAAAAGCTTGATGTCCTCGGCGCCAGCAGGCAGCGATTCGGCTTTCTGCTTGAGCTGGCTCAGCTGGCGCTGGGTTTTGACGAGCGCCGCTTGAAAGCGCTTGAGTTCTTTCTCAATTTGCGTGGCCGGGATGGCATATTCCGGCACCGGCAGGCCGGTCTGGTCGATCACATAGGCGGGGCCAATCGCGATGCCGGGCGCAACGCCGATGCCATGCCAGATTTGCTCGCCATCACTCTTCATCGAATTTCCTTTTCACCAATTCCGTCAGCTGCGTCACCGCCTCGACGGCATCCGCGCCGACCGCGCAAATTTTGATCTGCGAGCCGCAGACCGCTGCCAACATCATGAGGCCCATGATGGAGCGGGCCGAGACCCGCATGTCATCCTTCACGACCATGATCTCGGCCGTGAATTCTTCCGCCGCCTTGACGAATTTCGCCGCCGCGCGCGCATGCAAACCGCGTTTATTGCCGATGACGGCTATATTGCATAATTCGCCGGCTGACATCGGAAACATTCTACTACCATTTCCCCTGAAGCCATACCACGTCCCGACATTTCCTGCTCGACATCGAGAATCTTTGCATTTAGTAAGAAATTCCGGCTTGCGCTTACGCATATGACAAAACCAAACAGATTCTCCTCTTTTCGCCCTGCCAACCTGTTGTTTGTCTGCGCCCTTGGCGCAGGTATTCTTCTCCTCTTTCCGGCGGCGGGTATTGCCGCATCGGGAGAAAGAGCGGTTGAGGAGGCTCCGGCTGCCATTAAATACCTCGGCTTTTATACCGGTGGCTCTACCCCCATACTTACCGGCATACCAACCTCCCGGACTTTACAGACCAAAGCAGATATCGAACAGCGCGTAGACAACATCGCCAACGCTATCGGGCAGACGGGCGATCATTTCCACACGCAGCTGGGATTTTGGGTAGGCCCTCTCGGCTGGGAACTCAGCGAACAAGAGACGAGGCAATTGATAGACGATGCCTTCGCCGTGGCCGAAGAAAAAAATATTGCGGTCGGCTTCCACATCGAGGACTCTATGTTCTGGAATAACCGGCAGGACCTCTGGAGCGACAGGAATAATGTTGAGTGGAGCGACTGGAAGGGCACCGCCGTTCCGCATCGCATCGTTGGTTAGGCCCTCAATGGCAGCCCCGTTCTCGCGCCACCCATGTGTTACAACAGCCCGGCCATCACCGCCGAGACCACCCGCCTTGCCAACATTATCGGTTCGGAGATCAAAAAAAATACCGACCAGCTCAACGCACAAGGCAAAGACTATCTTTTTATGGGCGTCATCGCCGGCTGGGAGACGCGGATGCTGGATGATTCCCAGAATCCGCATGTCGACTATGGTTATTGTGCGCTTCACAATCTCGGCTATAGCGCGTCAAACCCTCCGCCCGACATCGATCTGGCGCTCCAAGAGGTCGTCTCGAATTGGATAATCTTCTGGGACAAGGGACTTGAAGCCGCAGGCATACCGAAAGAGAAAGTCTTCACCCATATTGCCTTTCCTGTCGACAAGATACCGCCGGGCATGGACGCCGCGACATTCAGGACACTGGAAATGAAAAATATTTATAAGGATTCAGACCCGAATGTCACGGCCTTCAACGACGTTTCGTATCCCGGTTTCAGTATTTACGGAGCCCAGGGTGGCCTGCTCTTCCCGGCCGTTTACGCGGGGCTCGATGCCCACGGCGACCCGCCGTGGGGCGTTGCCGAGGGTACTGATATGGATCTTGCAAGCACTTTTTCCGCAAACGGCGCCACAAGTGGCGTGCTAACTATGGAGCAATATCTGGGCCAAGTATTCAATCACGGTGGGATTTATGTGGACCTCTTTGGTTTGAACACTGGCGTTGCCGACACATTCGAAAAGGTCACGGCTGGCCCTTCTTCAATAGCGGCGTACCGGAAGTTCCTTTCGGGCGAAATTCTTTCAGAGGGTACAGCGGCAAGCGCTTCGCCCCCTTCCGTCTCGTCCGGCGGGAATTTCAGGGATAAATTGCTGAAGATCCAGAACGAAATGCCGGCATGGATGAAAGCCCACCCTGGCCGCCAGCCGGAAGCGGCCCCATTGCTTCAGAAACTCAATGAGCGCATGGAGGCAAGCGATATGGCTGGGGCCGAACAGGCCGCCGACAGGATTCTGAATTTTATCGAAGAGAAATAAGACGGTTCTCGCAACAGCGGCTTCAGGCGCGTTTGGCTTCGCCAGCCAACGTTTCCGCCACCATCTGGATGTATTTGCGCCCGGCCATTTCGGCTTCCTTGACGGCATCCAGCAAAGGCAGCGTGCCGCGCACCGACGCCAGCTTCACCAGCGCCGGTAGATTGACGCCCGCCAGCACCACGGCGCTGGTCTTGGGCATCACGGAAATGGCGAGATTGGACGGCGTACCGCCGAACATGTCGGTCAATAGCACCACGCCCTGGCCGCTATTCACATCCTTGATCGCGGCCAGAATATCGCCGCGGCATTTATCCATATCGTCGGCCGCGCCGATGCCGATCGCGCGTGCCTGCGTTTGCGGGCCGACGATGGCGTTAAGCGCAGCAAGCAATTCAGCGCCGATATTGCCGTGTGTTACCAGGACCATTCCAATCATCATGATCTCCGCTGGAGGCTAGAGGCTAGAGGTTAGCAAAATTTCTTCCCTAGCCTCCAGCCTCTAGCCTCTTTATCTACGCCTTATTCCCGCTGCGATCTAGGTCCCGATGGCCTATGCCGGTGATATAGCCTTTAGCGGCTAATAGAGTTGCAAGCTCCTCAGCGATCAGCACCGAACGGTGGCGGCCACCGGTGCAGCCAATGGCAATGGTGAGGTAGCTTTTGCCCTCCTGCTGATAACGCGGCAGAAGCGGCAGCAAAAGCGCGGCCATATGGTTGAAAAAGCCGGCGTAATCGGGATCGCGCTTTATATAGGCGGCGACCTCCGCATCGCGGCCGGTCAATGGGCGCAATTTTGCTTCCCAATGCGGATTGGCGAGAAAACGCACATCGAACACAAGATCGGCCTCGCGCGGCACGCCGTGGCGATAGGAAAAGGAGATGATCGACAGCGTCAGCCCGCTTTCATTGTCGGTGCGGTAATGGCCGGCGATCAGTCGACGCAATTCATTGATGGAAATAAGCGAGGTGTCAATCACATGATCGGCCTCGTCGCACAGGCGCCGCAGCATTTCGCGCTCATGGGCAATGCCGTCGGTGACCGGCCGGTCGAGGGCCAGCGGATGCCGCCGCCGCGTTTCGGTGAAGCGCTGCTGCAGAACATCGTCCGAGCAATCGAGAAAAACGAGCTTAACGTCGAGATCATGCTTTTCCGCAAGTTCGCGCTTGATGCGCAACAGATCCTCGACCGAAAAATTGGCGTTGCGCGTATCGATGGCGACGGCAAGCGCCCGGCTCACCGCATGCGTATCCTCGACTAACGCCGGAATGAGGCCGAGGCGCAGATTATCGACCGCTTCATAGCCCAGATCCTCGAACGATTTGAGCGCGGTCGAAAGCCCGGCGCCCGACATGCCGGTGAGCAGCACCACGCGGCGTTTATGCGAGGCCGCCGCGCTCATTCTTTTCCGGTCGCTAACGGATAGTGCAACGCCGCGCGGATTTTGGCGGGGGTCGAGCCAGCGAAAGCCGGCAGCTTCAAACGCCGCACCGGCTTTTCGAGCAGGAACATGTCTTCATATTCCGGCAGCCGCTCTAGTTTTTCGTGCAAGAGGGTGAGTTCGATATAAAGCGCGACGCGCGCCTTGGGGATTCGCGGCATTTCCATCAACCCGACATACCGTACTTCGAACAATCCCTTGATCGAAGGCGGAGCAGTGGCGAAAAGCTCGGTTTTTTCGATTTTCAATTCGGTCTGATCGTCGGCGACGAGTTGCGCGCCCTGATCGATGAGGCGCAGCGCCAGATCGGATTTGCCGGCACCGGCGGGCCCTACGATCAGGACGCCTTTATTCTCGATGGCGACGCAGGTGGCGTTTATCAGCATGCAGAAGACAGGTATCGGGGATCAGAAAAGCAAAAGCAACGCTAGCACATTTCTGTTGCCTGTCTTCTGCCTTCTGTTTTGTGATTAGCTCAGCGCGTCCAGTAAGGTCTTGTCCATTTCCTGGGCGACCTTAATCAGCTTGGCGCCGGCGCTGTAGGAAACTTGCGCTTCCTTGCTGGCGATGAGTTCGGCGTTGAGATCAACATTGGGGGCGCCGATCAGCCCATCGGCATTGGCGTCTTTCGAGGTCGGGTCGAACGCCGTAACGAAAGCCGGGTTGCGCGGCTGCTTAATATCCGTAACGCCCAGACCCCCGCCGCCGCCCGCGATCGACAGGGTAACCACATCCTGCGGATGAAAGCCGGTATAGGGGCTGGCGCCGGACGGCAATTTTCCCGTTGACGAAGCGTTAACGATGTTCGACGTCGCGTTAGCAATGCGTGTGATGGCATCGTTCAAACCCGTCACGGCGATATTTAAAATGTTAGACATCGTAATGTTCCCGGGAGTTAGCGGCGATTTCGAATGCAAGGATAGCACGTGATGATTAATAGTTTCTTGAGATTTGTTCTTAAAATCTCAACATTCATTGGCGAAACCTCAACATTCGAAACGAAAAAATATTCGTTTCGTGTGCAAAAATGCGGCTTGCATTAACTTCGAATTCAAGATTCGCCGGTAAGTTCGTGTCATCGACAACGAAGACCACTCAACGCGGGAAATCAAAATGGCTCAGGAACCGGAATTGCGTTATGCCCCCAGCTCCTCGGACGAGACGCTTGAGCGTCTGGTGGCGATGACCAATCAGACGAATCTCGTGGCTCTCGATAAAACGATGGCCGCGGTCCGCCGTGCCGCTTCCAGCTATGCCGCCGCCGCGGCCCGTGTTGGCTCGATCGGCGAGCGTATCGTACGCGCAGCGCAGGAAGTGGGCCTCACCCTGCCTCCGCATCAACGCGCCGTCTAAGTTTTCTAAGATATCTTCCGGAAGAAGTGCCGCTGAATTATTGCGGTTCAGCCGTCTTTTTCTCTTTAACCACGTCGGCGAAAAAGCGCTGATGATGCGCGCGCTTAACCATTAATTTTTATGCATTCCTTACGCGCGCCGTTTTCCTTCAACATTCACTTCTAAGACACTTTTTATCATCCTTTACGAAAAGGAAAATTATATTCATGACCGAGACACCAGAACAAAAAGCGCGCCATGAAATTTTCGCGTTTCCGCTCGGAACGTTTCGCTGCAACAACAATCTAACGCACGCTTTAGGCAAGGTTGGTGAGAAGATCGGCCACATGTTCCGGGCCACGGAGCTGATGCTGCCGGCTTTCGGCGGCAGCCCGGAAAGACCTTCGAATAATCCTCGATCTGTCACAATCCATGCGCTTCATCACCACCTAAGAGACGTTTATAGAAACAGTAACGAACATCCTTTGGATGAGCGCGCAATAATAGCTGAGCAGGACCGGCTCTGGTGCCGCTTGTCTTTTGCCGCCCTGGAATGCACGACAAAAAGGAAAACGGTCCAAAGAAAGTCCGAGGTTTCAGCACCAGAGTTTGACGGCCCCGGACCGGCCAGATTGTTGCTGTTGTCTGCCGTCAGTTTAAACGGAGGGTACCAATCCTGGGATGGCGTAACTGCCGATTATCCGCCTTATCGCTTTGCGTATGAATTTGCCGATGAGACGCCACGCGAACTTTATTTTTACATGCAGCAAATCAAAACCATCAAACGGGCTTTTCCAGCCATCTGTCACGCCGCACGAAAAATAGAACGCTTTCTGGAATTGAGTGGATGGGAAGAATGGCTGCCGATCACTATCCAGGAGCTTTCCCGGCTCCAGCGGAATATGGAAGCGGCGGCGAAAGCCGTCTGCGCTGCCGACGAAAGGCTGGTCTGGTCCGTGGAGCGTGTGCCTAATTCGCCAGCCGCGCCAGTTCTTCCAAAAGCTTTTTCATTTCCGCCAGACGCTCGCCATCATCGTCCCATACGCGAACGAGAACCCGTTTTCGACCGGGCCGCACTTTGACGGCGCCCTGCCTGTTTTCTTTAAAAGCAGGCCTGCCGTTTTTAGGCATTTACTTTCACCAAAGTGGTTTATAGTTTGGGCTGGTTTCCAAAAGGAATCGGACGCCATATTTGGATAAAATAAAATCGGGGCTGGCCATTGCAAGATAGTGGATTATCTTTTTCTGCGATCGAATTTGAATTGCTGCATTCATCCGACGTATTGCTCTTTTCCGACGGTCGCATGCAAACCATTGTCGGCAGACTTCGACATGCGGCTCGGGCTATTTCCGATGAAGGAGCTGCACTTCTTGAGAGTGCTTCACAAAATAGTGCATCGTTTCTTGGCATAGCGCTAAGTCTTTTTCAAAATATCGCGACGGCCCATACGGAGCCAACGCTGTTCGAACAGTACGTAAGAATTGCAAAGTCTCGGACGCTAAAGCCGATCATGGATGATGAGCCGAAAGACGGGATCGTGGAAACATACGCGGTAGCCGGCGCTCAAAAAACCTTATCCGCCTCCTTGAGGATTGCGGTATTTCATGAAGATATAAGTGCATTCGTGGAATATGTCAGAGAAGTTGCCGATGGTCCTGCCAAGAAGCGGCTGTTTGATTTTTTTTATGAATTGGACAGCTTACGGTATCTGTGGCGTTCTGAAGATCCGTCGCAAAGGATGCCTCACACGACAAGCCTTATCAAGGATCGGTTGCCGGTCTTGCTGGATAATTTATCCCCGGCACTTTCCGGACATAGCCTAGAGAAAATACATGGCACGATGGAACGGCCTACGAAATATCGCCATCCGCAACCAGCCGAAATGACATTCGCCGCGGATTAAAGGTTACGCGGCTATCGCGGCCAGCTCTCCCAGGGTCTTCTTCGCTCCCGCCAGCCGTTCGCCCACATCGTCCCATGCGCGCATCAATCCCAGCTTCTGATCGGGCCGCACTTTGACGGTGCCTCCTTGCCGGGTG